>Ga0315281_10000312_pt1 | contig 66601 bp, 57 predicted proteins | sample YL17G07_0_MG_FD_204540 | JGI IMG/M metagenome (GOLD analysis project Ga0315281, IMG submission 204540) | Sediment microbial communities from Yellowstone Lake, YNP, Wyoming, USA - YL17G07_0 | ecosystem: Environmental > Aquatic > Freshwater > Lake > Sediment | place: USA: Wyoming | collected...
TGTTTCACCGTAACGAAACACTGTAGCACAAAAGACCAAGAATAGGAGGTGATTGTTTGGTCGGCATTATCATTCAAGACAATGAATCCATCGATCGGGCGATTCGACGATTTAAGAAGAAATACGAACGCTCGGGCATTCTGAAAGAAGTTAAGAAGCGCGCCTTTTTTACGAAGCCTTCTGTGAAGAAGCGGATGAAGCTTGCAAAAGCTATTCGACGGGCTCAGCGCGCTGCAATGGAAGAAGTATAAACCTCACCTTCAAAAACGAAAAAATCCCGCCGCGGAATCAGCGCACGGCGGGATTTTTTTATGTTGGACCGGATGTAGCTTATTTCAAAGGTTGATTTCCGATCCCCTTTTTCGCCATCAGCTTTTCAATCTCCGCAATTTCTCGCGGCGCGCCAGCCGAGAGGTTTTTGCTGCCATCCTTGGTGACCAATACTACATCTTCGATTCGCACACCGATGTTTTTGTATTGGGGTGGCACTCCTTCGATGTTATCCATTACGTAGATCCCGGGTTCGACCGTGTAAAGCATTCCCTCCTGCAAGACCGGCGCACCAGCATCGTGAACATCCAGACCAACTGGATGCCCAAGCCCGTGCATGTAAAACTTTCTGTACTCAGCGCCGGAAGTATCACTAATAAGACCGATTCGATACATGCCCTCCTTTAGGATGGAATCAGATTTCCACGAAACGTCGCGCCAGGCAACCCCGGGCTTCATCATCTTGATTGCGGCAGTTTGGGCGTCGAGCACAATCTGATAGATTTCCTTCTGGGCCTTGCTGAATTTGCCGTTCACCGGATACGTTCGGGTCACGTCGCTTGAGTAGCCATGATATTCCGCCGCGCAATCGGCAAGCAACACGTCGCCGGCGTTGATTTTTCGACGGTCGGATTCATAATGCAGAATGACAGAGTTTTCCGCTGCCCCTACGATGCAAGGATAACCGTTTGACTCGGCTCCCATTTTCTTAAAAACATATTCGTATACCGCTTGAAGTTCGTACTCTCCCATCCCCGGCTCGCACGACATCATCGCTTGACGGTGGGCTGCAGCGCTGATCTCCGTTGCTTTGGTCAAAAGCTGAATTTCTTCCGCGGTTTTCACAACACGCATTCTGCGGATGAGCGCTGAGGGATCTTTGACTTCATACGATTTCTTCAATCCCTCAAGCGAATCTTTCACAACGCCGGCAAGTTTTGCAATGAGACCCGAGAAGTCGTCACGAAATCGCGGCACATAGAGGTACTTGATGTTCTGGCTAAGCGCCGAAGAAAATATTTCGGCAAACTTCGTATTCAGTGCCGCATAGCCAATACCGCGGAGTTTCGTCGCACCTTCTGGGCCATACCTTCGCCCCGTCCATTGCTCCATTTGCAAATTGCGCGGTTGGACGAAGAGTACTTCTCTCGTCGTTATGGATTTTGAAGCATCGTCTATCGCAGGAACAGAAATTCCTCTCGGAGCAAGCAACAGAATCGAGTTCGGCTCGGTAAATCCAGAGAGGTAATAAAAGTTATCGTCTTGTCGATATTGATACTCTACGTCGTTATTGCGCGTGCGCTCGGGCGATGAAAAGAAGACTGCTATGGCGCTGTCGCCAAGTTGCGCCATAAGAGTATCGCGCCGGGCCTGATGCCATGCGGGCGGAAGCAAATCCGTTTCGTATTCGATGTATTTGAGATCTTGAGCGACTCCAAACGAAACGACGAACAGTAGCCAACAAAACGCGGTCGATTTCATGCAACCCTCCTGTAGGTGTAAGAATGGAAAACGGGGAAACATTCTGTCCAACGAACGAATATTTCCCCGAAAAGTTACGAAAAAGTTTTGCGAATCAAGGACTATTGGATGGTGAGCGGTAGATTCTCTTTCAGAATTCCGGAAAAACCGGTGATCGGATTGCCGTCTGATTTTTTCAGCTCAAGCTTGCTTGCATTGATGGTAAGTGTGACGGCTCCCGTTGCCAACGCTTTGCACTGAAACGTCACCACGATTCCTGACCCCGATGAACCAGTAGATGTGCCGGCCTTGTAGGTGACGCCATAACCGACGCGTTGCGAATCTGCTTCAACTTGCGAAATGGTTAGAACATTCGCCGCGGGGAAAAATGCCGTTCCCGCTGTCGTCCCAAGAACTTGGATTTTTGCCGAGGGGTAACCGACTTCAAGGGCGGCGCCAAACACATTGGTGACATTGTAGAGTACGGCTTTTACATCGAACGACTCATTCACGCTCAGCGTCGACTTGGCTGTGTAGAGCGTCACGGCAAACTTGCTCGAGGAAGGAAACTCTGGATCTGGGGTCGGCCCCGTCCCTCCGTCATCCTTCTTGCACGATGAATCGATTACCAGAACAAGGATTGCCAAAACAACCAGGAAGTTTTTTTTCAATGGCGTATTCATTCTACTTCAAAAGAGTCATACGACGGGTCAACGACTTGCCTCCCACGATGAGTTGATAGATATACATTCCGCTGGCAACGGGGGTGCCTTCGACAGAGCGTCCAGACCAGATTTCGTGATGGAGCCCTGCGCTTAGGTTCGTGTAGGATTTTTTCCAGACTTCCCGCCCTTGCAAGTCAAACACTTTCAGGTCTGCACTTGCAACCGGATCGCTCAACGAAAATGAGATCGCCGTCGATGGGTTAAATGGGTTTGGATAGTTTTGTTCAAGTGCGAACGAATAGAGTACACCGAGTTCGTTCCTCATATACGCATTGACTGCTTCGCGAATTAGGCGCGTTGCGTCCGACGAAGGCTGCTGATCAAGAGAGCGGAGCAGTTCTTCGCATATCGCTCTTCGGTTCACATCGCTGGGTGGAGCAGACGAATGCGTGGCACGCCAATTTAATATGATAGCTGTGACATCACTGGCATTCACGATCCCGTCGCCGTTGCAGTCAGCGTACCAAGCGTTGTTCTGAACCCAAGGAGACGAAAGCGTTTGCGCGCTCCACGTAGTGTTGCCTCCCGGTCGTGTTGCCCCTGATGCCCCGAAGAACCTCCCGATCGGCAAGATGTCTCGAACGTCAACAGCGCCATCGTTGTTCGCATCGCCGGGGTAGATTGTTGCGGTGAAGCTTAACGTCCCGCTGAACACCCCATTGCCGTGCGTTCCCACAAATACCTTTCCATCAAACGCGCGCGCCACCACCATATCCACAACTACATTCCCGATCACGTTGCCTCCCTCTTGCGCCCAGATGGTGGAGGTGCCGTTAAGGAATGTGGTGGAATAAAGCCCGATGCTCGTCCCTACGAAATAGTAATTGATCCCTGCAAACGGAAGTATCGTAGCCCAACGAACGGAAGGACCAGCACCGCTCCCGTCAGCGAACTGCTCAAGGTTTCCACCAACGTTAGTCCACGTTGAACCCGCATCAGAAGTGTAGTACAAGCTCCTTACGCTATAGTTGGAAAATGAAACAAGAGCGTTGTCCGCATTCAACGGGTCAACAGCAATGCTGCTCACAAAGGCGTTAGCAGAGAATCCTTTCGCAGTGAACACGTCGACCTTTGTAGGCGTGCCAGTCGCTGCATTGTCCACACGATACACCTGCCCATTGTTCGTTCCGAGATACAACCGAGTGGGAGATGTTCTTGATGCACCGAGCGCGGTAAAAACAGCGCCGGATAATGAGAGCGACGAAACATTTGTCCAGTTCGTTGAAGTCTGCGAAATACTTCCAAGGGGAATGGTAGTCAAGTCGCTGTTCCGCCAAATATTTCCACTCTGGCTCAAGTACATTATTTTTGTATTGCTGGGGTCGAGGATAAAGGGGTTGATAAATTGATATGGATTGAGAGTGTTAGGCGGAAGAATTGGATCGACACGAGTGAATCCGGTGAGGGTCGTTCCACTTGCATCTAACATCAGTCTGAAAATCTTGCCATTCTGCGAGGAAACGTAGTACGAAGATAAGTTGTCAGCTATGGCAGCATATGCACCATCTCCGCTAAATTCTTGAATCCCAACATTACTTCCATTCGGAATGAACCACGTTCCATTGTCCTGCATCCCTCCGATGAGCGTGGTGTTCGAACTCGAGTGGTCAACTGCCATCGTATAAAACTGTCCGGTCGTATATCCGTTGTTCACCGATGTCCAGGCAACCGTCCCAGCGGCAATATTAGAAGTCAACGAGAGACCACCATCGTGGCCCGAGAATACAACTGAAGCATTGGTTGGGTGAAATGCGACCGCGTGCTGGTCAGGATGCTGTCCAGTGTACTCGCTCAGATCGTTTGGTCCTGAGTAGCCCCCAATCCAAGATGTGTTTGCCGTTGTTGCAAATCCGTCTGTCGATCTGTAAAGATTGGTCCCACCGATAATCACAAAGTTTTCATTGTCGGGCTTCACTTTAACGACCAAATCATACCCATCTTGGTTTGCAAACCCTCCAACTTCTCCGCCAAAATTTGGAAGATTTGCGGTGCGGTCAACCCACGTTCCGCTGCCCGAACCATTGTCTGTATACTTCCAGAAGCTCGTATAATTTGCGTTGTTCTCGTTTGCGGGATCGTTCGGGTAATACACTTTGAGTCCCGAACCTGGAGTCTCTGCAAGAAAATAGACGACGTTGGGGTTTGAAGGCGCGATCCCTATAACAATCCGTCTGTAACTAGCAGAAAATCCTGGAGTGATTTCGGTCCAATTGATTCCGTCCGGGGAGCGCCAGATGCCTTTGTTTGTTGCACCGCTGGTTCCGTTAATCGTGGCGTCGCTCAACGTAGCATACACCACCCCGGCTGATGTAACTGCAACATCGGTAAACGCTGCAGTCGTATTTGCAGCCTGCCCTCCTCGAACAACTGCCCACGAACCTCCTCCATCCGTTGAACGAAGAATTCCTCCCGCAGCGGAAACATAAACTTCCTCCTGCGAACTGTTCGAAGGATCCGTGGCCACATTTGAGACGTAATCAAAATTGTTATCAAATGACTGGGGTGTGCCGCTTACCGTGGAAGGCAAGACGTTCCAACTTTGCCCACCGTCCGTGGATTTGAAAATTCCGTCTCCGCGATACGGCGCACTCCCGCCGGCCGCAGAATTTCCGAGAATCTCACCCGTTCCGTAGTACCACGTTTGGGTGTGAGTGTTTCGTGTATCCTGTGCCAAGCAAGTGACGCTCTGCAGACTTCCCTGAGATGTCGTTTTCACCCAGCTTGTTCCAGCATTTGTGGAGCGCCACATGCCTCCGGAAACTCCACCAGCAAGAACAACATTGGGATCTGTGATATCAATGCCAAGAGCGCGCGTGCGTCCACCAACATTGGCAGGACCCCGGGAGACCCAGGAGGCGGAAGTTACATTCATTTCACCGTTGGTTTTTGCCATCCGTTGAAGAACTGCTTCGCGCGTGGGCAACAACTTTGCGAATTTCAGCTCTTCTCTATGAATATACTCAGGAATAGCACCAGTGCTCGGATCGTGCAGCCGTTCCCACTCCCATCGCGCACGACTCGCGGCGTCATCTCCGCCGCTAAATTCCATTTCGCCGCCCGCAAGCGCGAATTGTTCGTGCGAAAGTTCGTTCCACCGGGAAATCGAAGCAGCCCACACGAACAACGCAATCGTGAAGAACAACGGTCGGAGCAGTAACTTCTTTTCTTTTGCAATCATTTTCTTGTCAAGGCTCAAGATTTACTTTTTCGTGTAGTCAAATACGGTGAATGCATTCCCACCGGCACTCTCCCCACCTCCACCTTGAATATCTGCCTGAAATGATTCTCCCACGGTGAGTCCGGTCACGACGAGCTTTCCGTTGGCAAGTTGCTTCGTCAGCGGGGCAAGTCCAAATTCAAAAAGGAGATCAATCTCTTGGCCGGCGACAAGGATTGAACCGAACGAAGAACCGTACCCCCGAGTCTCGACAACTCTCGCCCGAGCCCTGCACGGAACGTGCAAACATCGTTTGTCGATCGTGTCGATTGAAAGGATGGTGGCAACAAGACGGCAGCGCCCGACGCCGATGATAGACTCAATCGGAAGTGCTTTCCGTAATTGTTCTCTCATCTGCCGTGAATCATTCTCTTCCTTCATCGGGTCCTTGCCGGATTTGCAGGAACAGATCGACACGGTCGTCAGCAACGTTAGAAAAACAATCCGTTTCACGCTCTTCCTTCCTGTTATGAGAACCGTTCTTCTTTCCACGGATCAGCGGAGTTGCTGTAGCCATTCAGCTCCCAGAACCCCGGCTTGTCCTTAGCGCAAAATTCCAATCCCCGGATCCACTTCGCTCCCTTCCACGCGTAGCGCCTTGGAGTGAAGATACGCATTGGCCCGCCGTGTTCGACCTCAAGCGGAGCGCCATTGAACGTGTGGGCTAACATGACATCCTCGTCAACCATCCAACGGAGAGGAAGGTTTGTTGTGTAGCCGCCGTAGGCGTGTTGCAGCACGAACTTTGCATCTAGCTTGAGCCTTAAAATAGATAGTAGATCCTTGAACAACACGCCCGTCCAATCGTCGCCGAACCTGCTCCAGTGAGTTACACAATGGAAATCTGCTTTGATTGTTGACTGAGGAAGATTCAGAAATTCGTCCCAAGTCCATTCGCGTTCTTCGACCAACCCCCACACGCGGAATCGCCAGTCCGCCGTTGCGATCGATGGTATGTCGCCATAAGTCAACACCGGAAACTTTTCCGTTACCGATTGGCCGGGCGGGAGGTTGGGTTTACCAAAATAGTTTAGCCCTTCAACGTTGTGATGCTTACTGAATATTCCCATTACAGACGCTGTTGCAGTGGCGTATCAACACTGCCTTTTCCTGCAGACGTAATCGCCGTGCGCGACAATTCAAGCTGTTGCTGAATCGTCTGAAAATCGGCCGAGCGTTGTGCGTGCACCACCATCCAAATTCCGTCACGACGTTCGAACACGTACGTGGTCGGCAAATACTCGTCAATCGTCTTGCCATTCACTGAATAATTCTGTCGCTGAATCAGGAAGGCGTACGCTCCATCGCCATACACTTTCACAAACAATCCTTCGTAGCGACTATCGAAGTTTGAAACCTTTCCCACAAATCGCTTCAGGCGCGCCTTTGTGGAATCGAGTGGCTCGGTCGAACCCCAGTACGTCACATAGTACACTGAGCGAACGAAGAACTCATCAAGAAGTTTGTCGGTACTGACTTCTTCCCCCCGAAAAGCTCGGCGAATTCCGTCGTGATACTGGGAGATGCGCCGTTCGATTTCCCCTCGATCCTTCTTTGCTTCCTCCCGTTCATCGGTGTTTTTTGAAGGGCATCCCAAAAGCGCAACGAGACTTACAACGAGAATAGTTTTCATACTCCCCCTGGTGGAATGTTGATAAAGAATATCGCTGCACAGACAATTTCGCGGATTCAGTCGTGAAAAGCAAAGCGTCAAAGAAGAACCGTGAACAGAAGAGCGTCAAAGGAGTTGAATCTCTAAACGGTCGCCGATGTTGAAATCGTGAACGTTTTCCGGAAGCACCGCCAAGCAATTCGCTTTCGTGAGCATCGAGAGCCCGCCAGAGCTTTGCGATCGTGTCATCCTCACAAAGAGAACCCCACCCTCCGAACGAACGATTCCGCGACTGAAATGTCTTTTGTCATCCGGCTTCTTGATCTCGTGCTCCAGCATCGCAAATAGCGGTACGGGCAAATCTGCTGAGACACCGGAAAGCCGCTCGATTCCGGGTTTCGCGAGTTGAAGGAATGTTATAGAAGATGAAACTGCGTTTCCCGGAAGAAAGAAGACTGGCACCCGGTTCTCGAATATTCCGAATGCAAAGGGCCTTCCCGGTTTGATATTCACTTTCCAGAATAGAATTCGAATGCCAACTGCCTCGGCCGCAGTGAGCACAAGATCGTACTTGCCGACGGAAACTCCACCAGAGGTGACGAGCGCGTCGCATTGAAGACCTTCCACAATCCTCGCACGGATTTCGGCTTCGCTATCTTGTGCAACGCCGCAGTTTCGCGGCTGGCAGAAATTCGTTGCGACGAGAGCCGAGAGTGTAATGGCGTTGCTGTTACGAATCTTTCCGGGCGTAAGAGGCGCAGTGAACGGAAGCAATTCATTTCCGGTAGTTACGATGCCAACGCGGGGGATGCGATGAACTTCAATGGAGGGCACTCCGATGGATGCGAGCAGGCCCAGATGAGCGGCGCTTAGTCGTTCGCCGCGCTGCATCACTCGTTCGTTCGCCTTGACGTCTTCCCCCTTTCTTCGAATGCTTCTTCCCGCCGCAATCGATTGCGAAGGGATCATGCATCCATTGCGCTCTTCTACGAGTTCGATTTCTACAACGGCATCGGCTCCTTCTGGCATCGGAGCGCCGGTGAAGATCCGCACGGCCGATCCGGTTTGCAATGCGTCGGGCCTGCTTTCGCCCGCAGGAATTTCAGAATGAACAGGAAGCGGAACGCCTGGTTTAACCTCCGCGGCACGGACGGCAAATCCATCCATCGAGGAATTATCGAACGGAGGGATATCCTCTTGAGCAACAACATCGACGGCGAGAACTCGGTTCAGTGCTGCTTCAAGCGGGATTGACTCCGACGCAAGTGGCTGGATAAATTGAAGAATTTTTTTTCGGGCGTCTTCGAACGAAAGCATACGATGCGTTGAATATAGAACGCGTGTTTGCGAAATGCAACCCTTGGCCGTCGTTGCGGCGCCCGACGTTTTTTTGTATATTTGTGGTGCACCCATTCGGCGGGATTCATCTCCCGCCTGTTTTTTTCAGACGAAGAGCTTCGAATGCTCTCGATACCAGTGGAGCGACCTGAATTTCTATTCTTTTGTTAGGCGCGAACGTGGGGGCATCAGTCTTTTCAAGCTTGGGCAGGCCCCGCGGGGGCTCTTGCTGAGATTTGTTCTTTCTTGCTTTTCAGTTTCAATTTTTCGTTGATGCCACAGCGGGGTAATTTCTGCCTTCGCCCTGCCTGCTTCATAGTACAGGCAGTCGCTCGATGCTTGCTTGCGATGATGCCGAGCAAAGATTCTGCAAAGAATGATCTTTTTTTTACTTTTTCATTTTCGATTTTTGTTTGTATGGCGGGGTAGCTCAGTCGGTTAGAGCGTCGGAATCATAATCCGTAGGTCGTGGGTTCGAATCCCTCCCCCGCTACACTGATGCATAGCAGAATCCTACTGCGGGTCTTCGCGCCCCCATCCTCATTGGATTAATTCCGCTGCACTCTTTTGCGAACGCTCTTTGGGAAAGATTTTCGTCCTGGAGTACGCATCCTATCGTTTCCCATCATGATCTGATGCCGTTACGCAACAAGTTCTGTATACTTTATTCCTGTCGCGGTGTTGAAGAGAATGACACGGTCGGTTTGTTTGATAAACCTTGACTTCCTCAGTTGTTCCGCCGCAACAAATGTCGCCGCCCCTTCGGGCGAAATGAAAAGACCTTCGCGTCGTGCGATTTCGAGAACGGCCGCGCGGATTTCATCGTCGGTAACCGAGACGGCGGAACCGTTACTCTCATAGATTGCTTTGAGAATCAGATGGTCGGCAAATGCTTTCGGAACTCGCAGGCCTGCCGCTATCGTGGCGGCATTCTCCCAAAAGACAGAATCCGCTTTACGCTCCTCAAACGCCCGCACGATAGGTGCACAACCAGCGGATTGGACTGAAACCATTCGTGGCCTCTTGGAGTCGATCCACCCCAACTGCTCCATCTCGTCAAACGCCTTCCACATGCCGATCAAACCCGTTCCGCCGCCTGTAGGATACACAACGACGTCGGGCAATCGCCAGTCGAACTGCTCTGCCAACTCGAAGCCCATTGTTTTTTTGCCTTCAAGGCGATACGGTTCTTTCAGCGTCGAAACATCGAACCATTCCGGGTGCGATCTTCTAGCTTCGTTCATCCGTTTTGCGGCGTCGCTGATATTTCCTTTCACGAGTTCAACCTGTGCGCCGTAAGCTTTACACTCGGCGATGTTCACCGCGGGAGTTTCCTCAGGCATGTAGATTCGCGCTTCGATTCCTGCTTTTGCGGCATATGCAGATGCTGCACTTGCTGCATTTCCGGCAGATGGAATACAGATTGTTTCCACACCAAATTCTTTCGCCTTCGAAATCGCCAGCGCAAGTCCACGCGCTTTGAACGAACCGGTCGGCAGTTGTCCTTCATCTTTGACCCATACATCGTCGACACCGATCGTGCTTCGGTAGTTCAGCAGTCGAATGATCGGAGTGATCTGTTCGCCGAGCGAAACAATATTCAACTCATCCACAACCGGCAGCAATCGCTTTCGCTTCCACATCGAATTGCTCCTCTGGTCGTCTCGCGAAAGAGATTTTCGTGCGGAAATGAGATCGTATCTCGCCAAGAGAGATTTGCCACACGATCGGCAGAAAGTCTGCAGCTCACTCGCCTTATGGAGCGTGCTGCAAACACTGCACTCAAGATGAGAGAGGAACGATTGGGTTGGGGCTTGTTGAGGGATGGAAGTCATTTTGTGTGCGGGTTGGTGATTGAGCTTTCTTGCAATCTACCAACGCATCGAAGCAGAAGCAACTCGGTTTTTTCAGATTGAATCTCAGAACGGCTTTCTCTATATTTTCTCAGCGATGATTCTCTGAAAGGAACTCTATGCGCCGCCTCGCAATTCTTCTCCTCTCCACATTTTCTGTTGTTTCTCTTTCATTCTCGCTCCCGAAGTTTTCCATTCGCACCGGGGCAAAATGCTCGTCGTGCCACGTCAACCCAACGGGCAAAGGGATGCGCACGGAGTTTGGCCAGAACTTCGGCAGGGAAGACTTGCCGATGGCCACGTTTAGAGAAACGACTGACTTGGAGGATTATTCCACAAGACTTTCACCGAACATCAACTTTGGCGGCGATTTTCGGACGCTAATGTTTTATGAGCAAGGCACGGGCGTCTCGAGCACCTTTCAGATGCAAGGCGATCTCTACATAGACTTCAAGCTGAACAAAGTCTTGAGCTTCTATTACGACAAGGGCATCTACAGCGGCTTCGAAGTCTTCGGCCTGGCAAAAATCCTTCCCGCCAACGGGTACGTCAAGGTCGGTCAGTTTATTCCCGCATATGGAACAAAGGTCGACGACCACAATGCATTCATCCGCGGCGGCGATAGAAGCGGAGTGTTCGGGGGATTCTTGCCAAACGGATATCCGGCGGGATTGCGATTCGGCGAGAGGTCGGAGGATGGTGGCGTTGAGATCGGGTTCTCCCCTGGCATTTTTTCTTTTCAAGTTGATTTGCTTAACGGAAATCCCGGCGGCGGCGCAGCGGCTGCAGCTGGTGATAGATTCAAGACTGTGTCATTGCGGGGCGAGGGGTTGATGAAATTCGGCCAGATCAAAACGAGCCTGGGCGGTTCCATCTACAACTCCCCCAACGCAACGGGACGTTCTACTTTTTATGGAGCGTTCGGAGCCATCTCACCCCTCGAAGAGCTTTCGCTGAACGCAGAATTCGATATCGTTGAAACGATGGCAGGCGCTACAACCAAACAAGGAATGATCATCTGGAGTGAATTGAACTATGTGGTGTCGCCGGGGATAGAGCTCAAACTCGGATACAGTTTCTACGACCCCGACCGTGATCTGGCCAACGGTTCAATTACACGCATCACCTTAGGCGCGGAAATCTTCCCCCTCGCGGGCGTTGAATTGCGGCCGATGCTGTGGATTAATTCAGCGGCACCCACTTCGCTGGATAACAACCAGTTCTTACTCATGACTCACTTCTATTTATAACGGGAACAAACTAACATGCTTACTCGAAAATCTATCTTTCTGACAATTTGTTGCGTTTCCCTGGCAGCCACGATTGGATTCGCACAAGACAATATAGAGAAAATTAAGACGAAAGAGCTCACATACACGGCCAATGTGGAGCCGATATTTAAAAAATACTGTCTCCCCTGCCATCTGGCGGAAAACGAAAACCCGAGCCGACTAAGTCTCGACAATTACGATCTGTTGATACAAGGAGGCGACCACGGAAATACGGTCGTTGCTGGAAAGGCAGCAAGAAGCAATCTCTACCTTAAGCTTCTTCCAAACCCTCCGTTTGGAAAACAGATGGCGCGGAACAAAAAGCGTCTGACGGAAGAGGAACTCAAAATTGTCTTCGAATGGATTGAGCAGGGAGCGAAGAAGTAATTTTGGGAAATATATAGAGTCCGACTCCCAGTCGGACTTTTTTGTGGCACACATGCCGCCTTGTTTCTGCGAGGGAGTCCGGCGGGTGCTTGTGCTGCGGCACTCCCGAGTCTTGAAATACGTCGGGAGTTCCCAAACTCTTGCCAGCACGACAACTCCCTCCGAGGAATGGATTCTTTATCCCGACAAAATACGTCGGGATTCAGAATCACATCGGACACAGTTTTTTGCGATCTCCCACCGAGGAACGTCTAAGCCAGTGCCAAGATCGAGCAACCAGCTTTTACCCTCTCCTCGTAGGAGAGGGCAGGGAGAGGGCAGGGAGAGGGCAGGGTGAGGTCAAACAAACACGGATTTTCTGCGGGAGTTGATCGAAGAACTATGCGAGAGATTCGACTCAAGGGAAGAAACGATAGATGTCTTTCCGATGCAATGCTCGCTCGAAAATGACTACATCGCCGTCAGCACGTAGGCCCACACGATAGTCCCCGAACCGAATCTTGTAAAACCCCGGATAACCTTTGAGTTGTTCGATCTTTCCGCTTTGCGATAGAGAGGTGAGTGAATTGATTTCTTGGAAGGCAAACCCTTCGATCAGTTCCCGGGGCTTGGATGGCAACTGGGCAAGGTCTTTCAAAAAGCGTTTGCGGAACTGAATGGTCACGTAGGCTTCGGCAAAGAGTTGTAGAATGTTTTGGCTTCAGCAACTCCCAAAACCTCCTCGTTCTCGCTTTGCTTCATAAGTCCCACAAGAGCAAAGTTTTCCAGAATCTCTTCGATCTGTTCAAACGTTGCGATTTCGATCTGTACGGCGATCCTCTTCTGATGCTCATCAACGATATATGTCCTTGGGATTTCAGTCATACTTGCTTTTCCTTCAGAGATGCTTGTTGCACAGAAATTAACGGCGTTTCAATCCGCCTTTCTTGTGCTAAATATACCAAGCTGGTGAACTTGAGTCAATCTTGATCCCTTCGAGGGAGTTCAGCAGATGCGCGTGCGGTGGGATTCCCGAGCGGCTCGTGCACGATTTCTCGGGAGTGCCTTCACCCAAGCCACGCGACAACTTCCCTGAAGAGTAAGAAGATTTTGACTTTATTTCCCGTGAAGAACAAAACTCCGAGGCCAACCGTTGACCCCGTTCAGTTCTTTTCCCGTGACAAATGTCTCTTCACCGTTTGACCAAACAAACCCTAACGCAATGTTTGAGTTGGTAAACTGTGGAAAACGATACCAATCCTTTCCGTTGTAGTGATACAACACCTCGCCAAAAGAGCCGCCCTGGGCGTAGACATCGCCAGTAGTGCTGACACTTACATTCCAAAATGTTTCCGTTGGATCGCTGAGCACTTGCTGCCACACTCCCGGAGATACACGCCTTGTAACCGTGGATCCAAATAAAGAATAAAGCGTGCCACCCGAAATCTCACAACGTGGGCCAAAGCCAACTCCCGGATCGTTGTCGAAGCGCGATTCTACCAGAGACCACGAAGATCCATTCCAGTGGTAGTATCGAATGTGAAGGAGTCCTGCACTCGAAAGAGACCACCCCGTTGCGTAAATATCGGTGCCTCCCGTTCCACGTATTTGAATAACCAACAAGGAGTCGTCGAGCACGTACCTTTGCCACGCATTGCCTTCATAATGAAACATTGAACCGGCATAACCCCCCGCCCAAAGATCTGTGGAACTTGCGCCCCATACTGCGAGCAGCTCTCTTGCTTCAGGTACGACCATACCCGTCCATTTCGCTCCATCGTAATGCATCACATATCCTTGGATGAGCTGTTGCCACACTACCGACGTGTCCCTTCCACCAACAACCCAAACGTCGTTCTTCCCAAATCCAAAGACATCTTCGCACGCAAATTGAAAAATCTGTTGCCTTGGAAAAGCCTCAACGTAGATCGGGGTTAGGTCATTCCACTTCTTGCCGTCGTAGCGCCACAACTTGCCGATAAAGAGCGAACTGCCCCACGAAGTTACATACACGTCGTTGGGCGCAGAGCCCCAAATCCCGCTTGGTCCGCTTTGGTAAGACCCATCTGCCAATGTATCTCTTACCCACGTGAACGTGCGCGGGTCTTTTGGCTGCGGCGGGCAAGTTGCGCACGGCTCGTCTTTATGGCAAGATCCGGCAGTGAAAAGAAGCAGCACGCCAGATAATTGGATAAGTGAATATTTGGCAAAAGTCATTGGTATCTTCCCTTGGAAATGTGTATCAAAGTACGTTTTGGGCGAATGATCCACAAACGGAGGAGAGCGAGGGGAATGGACGTTGCTCAATAAGCAATGAACAATTGATAATCGAAAATGTCCGCGAGAGGCGCCCGCCCGTCCCGACGAGTCGGCATGCGGCTGGGATGCGCCTTCGCACACAAGAAAGGAACACGGAGTTGAGTGACGCGAATTCGGAAAGGTGAACTGGAGAATGCAACGAGGAATCGATCCGCGAGGGAATGCAGGAACAACGAACAGAAGGATTATGTTTCCGCAGCTTGAATGCATAGCGGCGTTTGGATCCTGCCCTCTGCCTTCGGCAAAAGACGGGATGTTCACCACTATCTACATCGATCACTACAACCGTATCGTTCCCTGCGGATGGAACGGTTACAAGAGATACCTGGACAGAATATGGTTGGCCGTAATTAGAATGTCAAGCACCAAGTTTGAGAATCTCAAAGCCACCCGTCACTGGCACAATTTCCCGTTGGCAAATTTCGATCACCAAATCTCAAAATCAAAAAATCCCTCAATTTCTTCACCCCACCTTTTCCACCTTAATCGAGTTCGTCACGCCCTTTGACGCGAGCGGCAGACCCGCGGTATAGACAATGTAGTCGCCGGATTGCACCAGCCCATCGGACTTCATCACGTTTTTGATCTGCTCGTATGCCTCGTCGATGTCGGTTGCGAGGTCGGGGATCAGCAACCCCCGAACGCCCCAAACAAGATTGAGTCTTCGAAGAATCTTTTCTCTTCCCGTGACCGCGACGATTTCACCGTGCGGACGGTACTTTGCGATGTGTACCGCAGTGAGTCCAGAGTGAGTGATTGTTACTATCGCCTTTGGCCGTAACTGACGAGCAAGAATGCACGCCGCCCGCGCAACGGCGTCGAACACTTTGTGTTCTTGACTTTCCGGCGGTTGTGCAATATCCAGCCGGTCAACGTGCTGCGTTTCGGCGCGACGAATGATCAGGTCCATCGTTCGCACAGTCTCAATGGGGTATTGCCCCACGGATGTTTCACCGCTCAGCATCACCGCGTCGGTTCCGTCAAGCACCGCGTTTGCCACGTCGCTTGCCTCGGCGCGTGTCGGCCGCGGATTGCTAATCATCGATTCCAGCATTTGTGTCGCAATGATGACCGGCTTGCCGGCTTCGTTGCATTTTTTCACGATCATTTTTTGAACAATGGGTACTTCTTCGGTGGGAAGTTCGACGCCAAGATCGCCGCGTGCAATCATGATCACGTCGGCTTCCTTGATGATTTCATCGATTGCTTCAACGGCCTCTCCCTTTTCAATCTTCGCCACAATGGGGACGAACTTTCCCTTCTGCACATCCTTGATAATCACCTGTCGTAGTTGGCGAATATCATCCGCCGAACGGACGAACGAAAGCGCGACGTAATCAATGTCATTCGCCAGGCCGAATTTCAGATCCTCGTAATCTTTTTCCGTCATCGAAGGGGCGCTGATTTTCACCCCCGGAAGGTTCATCCCTTTGTGGGAAGAGAGAGGTCCGCCATTCACTACCGTGCAGACGACTTCGTTGCCCGAGGAACTCTCGACGCGCAGCTTCATCTTGCCGTCGTCGAGCAGCATCGTGTCGCCGCGTTTGACATCCTTCGGAAGAAGTTTGTACGTCGTCGAGACCTTTCGCTCGTCTCCTTCAATCTCGTCGGTCGTAAACACCAGCTGCTGGCCAGTCTTTAGTTCGACGTGATTGTTCTTGATCATCCCGGTACGAATTTTCGGTCCGCTGAGATCTTGCAGAATCGCCACAGATTCGCCTGTCCGGCGGCTCGCTTCGTGCACGTTTTCGAGAACACGCCGATGCTCTTCGTGCGTTCCGTGAGAGAAATTCAGCCGTGCCACATCCATTCCTGTCTCAATCAATTTTGTCAGCATCTCTACACTCTCAGAGGCTGGTCCGATCGTGCAGACGATTTTCGTGTACCCAAATTGAGCAATGTGCTTCATAAGTCTCCTCGAGAAGATTTCAATAGTTGGAGAAGGGCAGGAACGATCGCGCCTGATTTGCCTCGCAACGACTCATCGACGCGAGAAGATAATTCTGTCGGCTCGGGATTGATTTCCACAACATAGGCTCCAGCTTCGCGCGCCACAAGCGGCAGTGATGCGGCGGGATAGACAACCACGGAAGTGCCAACGCATAGGAACAGTTCTGCGCGTTTTGACGTGCGTTCTGCCTCCTCGAATATTTCCTGCGGCAGCAGTTCTCCGAACCAGACTACGTCGGGACGAACCAGTCCGCCGCAAGCGGGACATTTCGGAACGCCATCCGCCTCCTCTTCTAACTCAGTATCCTGGAACTTCCCACAAGCGATGCAGTAACTCCGCTCGATATTGCCGTGAAGTTCAATGACATTCTTGCTGCCGGCGCGACAGTGGAGATTATCGACATTCTGAGTTACAATCGTCGTGTCCGGAATCAGCGCCTCAAGCTCTGCCAACGCCTGATGCCCCGCGTTGGGCTGAACAGTTTTCATCAACGTGCGGCGATAGGCGTACCATTCCCATACTAATTGCGGATTTCGGACAAAGGCATCGAAGTTTGCGAGCTCTTCGGGTCTAAACTTTTTCCATAACCCTTCCGCTCCGCGAAATGTCGGTACTCCGCTTTCCGCCGAAATTCCGGCACCCGTTAACACGCAGACTGAGCGCGCTGTTCTCAGGCAGGCGCGAAGTTCGTCGGAAATGGTCAGTTCTTTGGTCTCAGGATAAATCGATGTTTGCATTCTCGGTCGACCGCTTCACGACTGAACGGCATCGTGCGGTAGGCTCCGTTCAGCCAGAGTTTTGTCTGATCGTCAAAATGTTTTTCGTATGGATGTCCAGATTGCCCCGGCGCAGTTACTGCCCTGCTGTTATCCCAATTGGAAAGGTCGAATATTTGTCGCGTCGAGGCACCGACCGTGTGTTTGAATGGGTTCGACATCCTGAAATACCCAACGTTGACCGTCGAATGAGAACCGCCAGTCGGAAAGGGACCTCTGTTGAAAATGGATTTGAGCATAGCATTTTCGCCGAAGACGTGAGTGAACGTGAGCTTATGCAGACGTTGCCATTGCCATTCCTTTAGTTCCCCGCCGAGCGAACCTTTTAACGATTGTATTGCATCTACCAGGCTCTTGCGAACAATATCGTCGCGCGATTCGTGCGTCTCGGTGCCGATATTATCAAACCAGGTCGCTGTGCTATCGGCTAGCATCGCGGTAATTACTTTCAACGGCGTACTGGCGAGCGTATCGTACAATCCGAAGAGCTCGGAGCCGAGTTCATCGTGGAGCGTATTGAAGACGACTTTGACGAACCACGATTGGAACAACGTCGTGCTTACATCTTCCGGGCGCATTTCGAAATTCCAATTTCGGAAATAACTAAGTGCCGTCTTCACATCCGGATGCAACACTTCTACCTGTTCAAACGCGTGAAGAATAAGCGGGACCAACGCACGGGCGTGGAGCGACACAAGGTCGTTCTGCAATCGCTTTGTATCATCGATCGACACTTGAGGCAATTCGCTTAAGAATTCCGTAATGCGGTCCGCGCGCCACGAGGGCTCCCAGTTGTTCGAAATATAGAACGGATACTCATCACCCACTGGCTTGTTGTTCGCAGTCGCCACAAATCCTTCGGCGGGGTTGTAGGTGTTTGGCATTTGGTTGAACGGAACAAAATTTTTCCAATCGAATTCATCTGTCCATCCTGGAAAGGGCAGCGTTGCACCGCGGGCCTTCACGATGGGCAATCTTCCTCCCGTGTGGAAACCGATATTGCCATCAACGTCAGCGAAGACAAAATTCTGCGCGGGAACGCTGAACAATCGCACGCCCTGTTCAAACTCCTCCCAATTTTGAGCGCGATTGATCTTGTAGAATGCATCGGATTCTTCTGTCAGCTCGTGTCCCATCCATCGCATCGAAATGAGATTCGCCTCGTTCGTCGCACCCGCCTCAATCTTGTTCACGATGGGGCCGCGATGCGTTCGGTAGATTGAAAAGAAAACCGGCTTTGCATCTTTCACGACAATAGTGTCGACAGCCTCCTCGACTTTCCTCCACTCATTATTGAAACGATATTGAGTGGGATGTTCCAATGAATCTACTTGTTCGATGTAGAAATCTTCGTCGTCGAACATTGCATTCGTCAACCCCCATGCGATGCGCTCGTTGTGGCCGATGACGACGAAGGGAATTCCAGCAATTGTCGTTCCGGAGACATTCAAACCCGGCGCGGAAACGTGCAACTCGAACCAGCGGGCAGGATTGAGCAGCATCAGATGCGGGTCGTTGGCAAGAATGGGTTTGCCTGTGGTCGATTTCGATGCTGACACAACCCAACTATTGCTGCCGGATTCCATTCCGTCGAATCCCATAAGCGTAGCGTACGAGCGTTCAGCGTCGAAGAGCTGCTCTGAAATCTTCGGACTCCTCGCCCCCGGGACAAAACTCTTGAGAATGAGCGATCCATCTGGAGGATAGCCTGGAAATAGTTCACGCGCTTTCGCCTCGCCAAATTTCTGGACGAGTTTGTTTTGCAGCAGATCCACCCAACGCGCGTGGTTCAATTCCCAAGCCATAAGTCGGGTAATGAGCAGCGAATGCTCAATCTGCCACGGTTCTGGGATGATATTGAGCAAGTCGAACTCAATCGCAAGATCACTCCGATGACTCTCGAGGAAGGCGTTTACGCCGCGGGCGTAAGCCTCAAGTGCGCTTCGCGTGGGGGGGTCGAGCAACTCGGTCAGTTGATGAGCGGTGCGATGAAGATTGAGCGTGCGAAAGAGCTTGTCGGTCTTGAGTGCCGGCTCGCCCAGAATCTCGGACAACCTGCCCTGCCCGACGCGGCGCATCAATTCCATTTGCCACATCCGCTGCTGTGCGTGAAGAAAGCCAACAGCAACATAGGCATCCTCCTCGGACTGCGCGCGGATATGTGGCACGCCATAGTCGTCAGAGAGAATTTCTACATTTGTACGAACCGCTGGTGTGGATTCGGACCCGTCGTACTCAGGGAAAGATTTTGTTACAAAATGATAGGTCCAGTAGGCCAGCGCGAGCACAATCGCTAGCAAGAACGAGGAGGCACCGAGGAAAATTCTTGATCGTAGGGGCATGAAATGCAAAAGTCCGTCTCGACACGTCGCGACGGACTAATGTAGTGAATCTTGAAGGGGTGCGCAACCGCGCTAGAACTTGAAGGAGAATGTTACGTTTACAGAGTTGCCACTGATTTTTTCGCTCGTTGCAGAAGCAGCAGGCGATCCGGCGAGATAATAGTTGTTCCGAAATGTCTTCCACTGTCCGAGCGCTGCGGCGATGTTGAGCGATGTTTGTTCATCGATCATGAATCCGATGCCGCCCGTGAACCCAAGTTGATTGAAATCGGGGTTGTTCGCATCGGCTTTGTAGGGCGATGGGTTCCACAAAATACCTCCGCGGAGTTTGAGTCCCAACTCCCACAGTGTTACTTCCGCACCTCCGCGAAGGTTTGTGGTTTCTCGATAGATGTTTCGGATAACTCGGTTTTCGCTTGCCAAATCTGCATTGTCGTCGTTGAATTCCATCTGACTCCAGTCTGTATATTCCGCATCGCCCGCCAGCACGAGCCAATCCGTTACCTGGAACATCATCCCACCGCCAAATACAAACGGCGTGGTCACCTTGTATTTGGTCCGGCCGTCAGAACTGATGTTGTATTTGTCGCCATTATCGAACTGGGTTCTGCCTTCGTCGGTGAACGATTCTTCGATGTCGAATCGTGTTGGCGTACGAACGGAGGCTCCGATGCGGAGTTTCCCCTGTTTGTGGTACATCAGTCCGAAGAGCATGTTGAACCCGCTCATTTGACTTTTGATCGTGCTAACATACGTGAACCTGTCAAAATCGAATGGTGCGGCATAGTGATAAACATTTCGCGTATCACTCTCCACATACTCCCGATCGTAAGAGTAGCTGCCGGAAAGAAAGTTCACCGAAGCGCCGAGCGAAAGTTCACGTCCCACATCCATGCCTGCGCCGACCGACCAACTATTGATACCGCCCCCTTCTTGCACAGTCGCTCGCTGATTGACGCTGTCAGTCACCACGGGATAGAAGTAACCATTTGAGGTGTCTGCCAGCCCAAGGCCGTACGCGAAGTCGTTGTTCATGATTTCCCTTCGCTCACTCGGCGTCTTCGCCCATAAATCAACAGAGGAGACGAACGACGGGGCGATAGAACTACTTGGATTGAACCCATCGAACGTTGCGATAGAAGAATAATTCGCCACCCTGCCGAAACCAAAAGCAAACGTCAAACTTCCGCGAGTCACTGGTAACGGATACACAAGTCCCAAATTGTTTAGGTTGAATGCGTTGGTATTGTCAACCATTTCATTGCCCAGAAACGACGCATTATTCTGGTATCCGTTTCGAGCGAGCCCGACCGAAAACTCAAAATTTCTCTGCAGCGCCAACCCCGCCGGGTTTGTAAAGAGTGCCGAATAGTCATCAGCGAATCCCACAGCCACATTTCCCATCGCTTGCGAGCGTGCGCCGATTCCCTGATTGAATGTGGAGAATCGAAGCGCGTCCTCAGCAAACTGCGCGCGCAGAGCGTTTGCCATTCCAAAACTGAGTGCAGCTAGTGCAAGTATGTTCTTTTTCATTTTACGTTTTCACAAGAAAGGTTAGCGCCGACGCCCACCGCTGTTTCGATTCTCTCCCCCAGAACTTCCGCCACTGCTGCTTGCCGGTGGAGGCGAATAGCTTGGCGCGGGAGGAGGTGAATACGAAGGCGGCGCGCTCGTTGAGCTTGTAGACCCACCATCGTACCGGCTGCGTGAACCACCGCTGTTGCGTGATCCACCGCTGCTACCGGATGAGGAACTGCCACGACCGCTTGAGATCCTTCCGCCGCTATTCACGCCCGGGCTTGAGGACCCACGAGAACTTCCACTGCTCGTTGCGGGAGCGCGATAAATCCATCCCCCACTTTCGCGGGATGAATTACTTGAACCACGCGACACATCCACAGACCTCCGACGACTACTGACATCGCTGCCACTTCGAACTGTGGAGCTTGTGCGCGAGCCGCTTGAGGTTACAGCCGTCGGCAACGAGTAACCTGAGCCGGTTGTTCCGCGGTAAATCCCACCGTCTCGTCTCTCAGTTCCACTCGTCCTGCGTGAACCGGAATTTCGCGTCGCATAAATGTTTCCCCTGCTTGAATTGCTGGGGAAGTAATGCGACCGCCACGCGTAGCCTGAAGAGCCGTAATAATAAGAGGAGTAACCGTACCACGGATAATACACGTGCGGGTAGTAGGCGATGTACGGCGTACCGCAAGTCCAACCATAATAGGAATTGTAGCCGTCGTACCACGGATCGTAGCTCCAGTGCGAATACCACGCGGGATAGTAATACGAAAGCCCGACTCTCCACTTTGGAGATCGCTGGTAACCCTCTTCAAATCCACGTTCGTATGAATCTGAATCTGGATTTGACTCGTGCGTCGTGTCATCCGCCGAGTACTGCTCGCCTCGAGCACCATTGATGTCGTCTTCGTGCGTGGTTGCCAGTTGAGTGTAGCAGCCGCCGAAGGAGAGCAATCCAGCGACGAACATTGCGGAAAGCAGAATTTGTGTCGATTTCATATAGACTCCGGGTTGGGTTTCGATGGAATGTCCTGCAAGAGTGGTGCCAGGAAGATGAACCGAAAAGAGCCGCAAATTGGACGTTTTTCGAGGGGATTTACAAGCGCGGCCTTAGAGAAATCTAACGATCAGGACACTTCTAAAGAAAGTGTTGACTCAAGCGAACACTAGAAACCGCCAATATACTCAAGCTGCAGTGTGCGGTTCCCGATGCTGATATTCTCTTGATTCTTGTTGACGTTCTTCAAGTCGAACCCTACCATAAGTCCCTTTCCCCACGACCAACGAAATGCAAAATTCAAATAGCCTTTGCCTTTGCCTATTGCTCTATTGTTGTTGTCGTTGAGACCAAAATCGTACTCCGCGAGAATGGATATATCTTTGCCCAGCGATTTCTCGAGACCGACGTAGGGGTCGAGATCGCGGTCTCCATCATCCCTTTCCATGGAAAGCGCAAATCCGCCGTGCAGACTGAGGTTGCCTAGAATCGTGTAGTTTCGACTGAAGGCGATGTACGCTCCAGGAGATTTGTTTGAATAGCGTTTGAGGCTATCGATGTATGGTTCTTTCCCCTGCGAATCAAACCCGATTGCGATGGCTGGCAGGAACGCCCCTTCATCCACGACACGGAGCTTGGCATTCACGCCCGGGTTCGGATTCATGGTGATTGTTCTAGAGCCGATGATATCGGTGCCACCGTATGAGATGCCGAAGCTGAACGGCTCAAACAACCCAACGGAGACGCCCACCAAAACGCCGCCACGCTGGAAGAAATTGGAACTGACGAAATACGTACCCCGTTTTAGCATCCCCGCGCTTGGCTTGTCGACAATCATCGTCGGTTCTGCAGTCGCCGCATCACCCGCGTAACTTTGGGCTCCGGCAAGGCAGGGCAACATAAACAAAACAAATGTCAGCAGTAGTTTCATTGATTCATCCTGTGTTGGTGTTCAGAATTCCTCGTCCTCACCAAATACTTTGCGTGTTTCGCTGGCAAGCTCCGCCCTGCGCGGGGCGGGCATCGGCAAGATAGTCGCATGAACCGGTTGATCATTCTTCTTCACAATGCGGAATCCTTCGTCGACCGATGGGTGAGAATCTTCTTGACCATCGACGGAGAATTGTTGCACAACCGCAGGGAGTGATGGCGCAACGTCATTTGATCGTCCTGTTGCCGCAACGATGTCGGCAAACAATGCTCGACCCTCGTTTGCCAGGTCTTCTTCAGAGTACGTCAAGAGTGTATGCTCGCGAACGTAGAATTCACCGTTCACCATGACTTCGCTGATATCTGAGGCAGAGCATTCGGTGAAGATTAAATGCAGCAACTCGCTGGCGTTCACGTTTGGTGTGAAACCCGAAAACCGAAATCTGGAGATATCAACGGCAGCGATATCGGCTTTCTTTGCCGGTTCAAGAGAACCGATCTCGTTAAACATTCCCAGCGCTGTTGCGGGAAGTCGCGTGATAGAGTCTAACAAGGAAAATGGTTGCAGGTTTTGCATGCCCTCAAACGCCAGCAGCGTCATCAATGTCTTGACATTTGCCAACGGGTCTGAAACTCCCCAATCGCCACATAAGGCAATCGGAATGCCGCTGGCGACCAGCTCGGCGAACGGCGGAATATCTGTCGCCTTGGCCGCAATTGCGCTCGGACTGAAGACAATCGGCATCTTCGCTTGGGCGAGAATTTCGAGGTCACCCGGTTCAAACTGCGCAAGATGAACAAGCATCAACGGCTGTTCGAACAACTTGTATTCGTTGAACAATTGCGTGGGTGATTTTTGGAAATTCTTCTTGAGCGCATCATATTGCTTTCGCGTCTCTCCTGCCTGCATAACGATCGGCCACTTCGCTTCGCGTGCCACACGAGCTGTAGTCTGCAAATTGTACGTTGTCAAATCGTCTTCGCCGGCAGCGGCAAGGAGATATCGCGTCGCAGGACTTTTCAGGGTTTTTGCGTGGTCGACCTGATCCCCGTTATGCAAAGTCACAAACCCCCGTAGATCCGAATGACTGAACGCCTCGAGAGCCGCCCGTAAGGTGCGGTCGATCGTATCAATTCCCGCTTCGGCAAGAGCAGTGACACCCGATTGTAACGCCGCACGGAAACCAAGTCGATACATCGTTTTCAACTGTTCGAGCGTAGCAAGTTTCCGCACAAATTCAAAGGCGTTTGCCACCTGTGGATCCTTGTTCCATTTGGCCAACGGCAGCCGATTTGTCAAGGGGCGGAGCACAAACGATTCGCCGTGATAGTGCGGATCAACAAACCCCGGAAACAATGCCCTACCCCGTGCATCGATCACCTCGGCGTTTGCGTTCATCGCCTTCATCGCGTCTCCGCGCGTGCTGATCTCAGCAATTCGGTCGTTGCGAATAAGAATCGTAAGCATTCCCGAGCGTTGCTGTGCATCGCCAGTGAAGACGAATCCGTTCTCGATGATTTTGATTGAATCGGCCATCAGTTTATCCGCTTCCAGGTCGTACCATCTTTTGTATCCTCAAGAGCGATGCCGAGACTTTTCAGACCGTCGCGAATTACGTCGGAGAGACTCCACAGTTTCTGCGCACGCACGTCGCGCCGCACGTCGAGAAGCAGGTCTATGACCTTTGCGCTATCTACGCTCCCGTTTGCATTTGCCGTACTCGAGTCGGGAAAGATGGCCAAGACTGTTCGACCAATTTGATTGAACACCTCGGCTACCTCTGCCAGAGTACTCTTCTCCAGGTTTCCCGAATGCGCATCGAGCGCTGAATTCAGAGCGCGGGATACGTCGAACAACAACGCAATCGCCCTCGGCGTGTTGAGGTCGTCGTCCATCGCCTGGCGAAACTCTTCAAGGACTTGCTTCTGGTCGAATTCGGGAATCTTCTGCGACCCAAATTTTTCGCGATGAAGTTCTTCTTCAATCTTTCGAAAGGTGGTAAGGAGTTTCTCCAGCCCCACCTTCGCCCCATCGACCGCCGCCTCGCTGAAATCGAGCGGGCTACGATAATGACTTTGCAGGATGAAAAATCGGATGACAATCGGGTCCCATCGCTTAAACGCATCCTTGAGTGTAAGAAAATTGCCAAGTGACTTGGACATCTTCTGTCCGTTCACCGTCACAAGATTGTTATGAATCCAGTACCGCGCAAAGGGCTTGCCGGTGATGGATTCGCTCTGGGCGATTTCGCACTCGTGATGCGGAAACTGATTATCCAGCCCACCGCCGTGGATATCGAACGTTTCGCCAAGGTATTTCATCGACATCGCTGAACATTCGATGTGCCAGCCGGGGAAACCTTCACCCCACGGACTTTGCCAGCGCATAATGTGCTCAGGCTCAGCCCGCTTCCACAAAGCAAAATCTTCGGGATTGTGTTTTTCATCGCGCCCTTCAACCCTCGTGCCCACCATTGCATCCTCAAGCTTGCGACCCGAAAGCTTTCCGTACTCCTTAAATCTCCGCACATCAAAATAGACCGAGCCGTTCACTTTGTAGGCAAAGCTTCTGGCCAGCAACTCCTTCACCAATTTGATCTGCTCGACAATATGTCCCGATGCGCGCGGCGAAATATCGGGCCGCTGAACGCCAAGCGCATCCATATCTTCGAAGTAGCTGCGCGTGATGTTCTCCGCGATTTGCATCGGATGTATTTTTTCGATCTTTGATTGCTTCAGCATCCGGTCTTCGCCGTCGTCCAACAGATGTCCCACGTCGGTAATGTTCTGCACGTACAAGACATTGTTGCCAATGTGTCGTAAATAGCGGACGAGCACATCGAACGAGACGTAGCTCTTCCCATGCCCCAGGTGCGAATGGCTGTACACCGTCGGCCCGCAAACATAAATCCCCACGTGCCCGGGAACGAGGGGCTTGAATTCTTCTTTCTTGCGCGTGAGGGAGTTGTAAAGTTGAAAAGGCATAAAAACTATTTCTTCTCCCGTCTCCGGTACAACTTCTTGTCAATCGCATATTCTACGGCTTCACGCCAATCAATGTAATCTCCGAGCGTTTCCTCGACAAAGATGATCTCCTTGTGAGAAAGGTTCCGCCGCAGAATCTCTTGCGCAACGCTCTGAACATCTTCAACATTTAGCGAGTAAAGTGTCTTATTTCGGTTTTTCATTTTTGAATCTTGAAAAGTAGCTGTCAATTTCTGGCCTCAGTTCTATGCCTGCTTTCTCAAAACAATTGAGCAAATCTTTGTACGTTCCAGGCCCCGCTAGGAAATCCCAGAACTCATCGGCAACCTTTACTTCCTCGGCGAGATCAAGCATGCCTTTCATCGTCCAACGTGCGTATGGTTCTGGTTCATATGGATTGTATGGAATTGAAATTAAGGTGTGGACTTTTGATCGAGGATGGGCATAGAAATAGACAGCAAGCCATTCAAGTAAGGTTCGCTTGTAGGATTTGAAATCTGTGATGTTTGGCTTCACCGTTTTGAGATCAAACATAAAGACTTCGTCGTCCTGTGCAATAAGGAATAGATCTACCTTTACTGAGTTTAAGCCGTTCGTACTACCTTTGTCGGCCACCATCCTAATTCTTTCGGTTTCGGTCAGCTTGTCTACACTTCCTCCGACTGAGAGATCATTCATGATCTTCTGAATCTCATTTTGAGCGGACTGAGTTACCACATTCCCGAGCCTAAATTGAGTTTCAACAGTCTTGAAACGAATCCCTGCTAGTTCCTTTGCTACCGGCTCATAGATGGAGGTACCGAATGTCGTGTTCAATGATTGAATAAACGAGAAGAGAGCCATACGATCTTTGCCAAGTAAACGATAGTGAAAAGGCATGTAAGCAGTTTCCGGATCATAATTCTGAAATTTCTCACGTAGGCATATCTTTATTGTCTCCACAATATGCTTTTTGAATTCAGTAGACAAGCCCATCATTGTTCTCGAAATAGAAAAATACTTTCAGAATACGCACCCTTATCCTTCTCAGTTCTGTTCAAAACTGGCCGTCGGAATTGATGAACTATTTTCATGCCCGCATTTGCCGCAATCGTCGGATATAGGTTAAACTTGTCATTAGCAACCACGAATACATAATAATCGTCTGCAAGGAATCTCTTAGCATTGTTGAAGACATCTGAGACACCTTGCACGTAAGAATCCCTTGCTTCCTTTCCTTGCCCGTGGTAGAGTCGACCAATCTCGAGCCCATCTCTTCGCTCATACTTGAACAAATCATACGCATATGCATGCTGCTCGTGGTAGTCGATAAGCCCAACGTATGGGGGACTCGTGAAGATTCCTTGAATTTTCTTGGTCTCTACGAGGTGAGCCAATTGGGGATTCTTTTCACGCAGGGCTTGGGTGATGTCAATCGTTCTGCTATCACCGGTCAAACAGCACTGGTTCGTGGCCGTCCGTAAACGGTCAAAAGATCCCATCCTAAGGATCGTGTCTTTTGAATAGTATTCCCACCACTTAAGGATTGAAAAAAGTGGTTTGCACATTTTCCCATGCTTCGAACAGTAGTAAGTTGTTGTTATCGGTTCGATAAGTGTGGCAAGGTCGGCATGTGTTGTTGCGCGGCAAGACCGAATCGTTCTGCTCAAGATTATCGCTAGGATATCCCTTGTTGAATTGTCTTCGACATGATTGATCGCATTGTGAACCAAATCGATTTCTTTTCGCACATGATCTGAATACCATCTGTCCAAGAAGGTTGCTGATGAGTCTTGGCGGAGCTTTATTTTGAATTCGCGAACGAGATTCGTAAAGATTGGAAGAAATTCGCCTTCCTTTTCTTTGCCGAACTTCTGCTCGTCAATATCTCCCCTCCGGAGTCTGAACTTGTACTCCGGAACAGGAAAATATTTGTTGTTGAATCTATATAGTTCATTAAGTAATCGATTTTCAAACTCTGCGGTGTGGCTTGACGTCAAGAATTCTGTCAGGCCGATCGTAATGGAATGAACTGCTTTTTGAAGGGCAATGAGGTTATGTTTTTCAATCTTGACGTTGGAGATTAAGGCGTTGAATTCGGAGATGTCTATTCCGACTGAGTGGAGACCAAGCTCATTGCACTGAACTAGTGTGGTTCCGCTACCGCAAAATGGATCCAGAACAATATCTCCCTTTGCGAAGTATGTTTCCTTCTTGACGGAATCCGTGCGGCCATCAAGGAAATACTCGACAAGCTGTGGAATAAACTTACCTTTGTAGGGATGAAGACGGTGGACATGTTTGGTCGTTTGAGCTTCCGTAAACTTATCAAATGAAAGATTCCAATCGACCTCATTCCCCAACTGCTGCGTCCACGCCACCTGCCGTTTGCCATTGAAGGAATGATAATACTTTTCTAGCTCTGCCTTACTGACCAATGAAGTTCCGTTACTACCGAACTTTTCGATTCTACCATATTGCACCAAGTAGGAAATGTTCGACACACCCACATCCTTCCCCTGATGTTTTGTAGCCCATTCGCTTGCCTCTTTGAAGGTGATGAGATCGTTACCCTCACGGACAAGGAGGGATGGTTCACTCTGTTCAGAATACCGGACGCGCTTCCTTGCTGGTTTTTTCGAACTTCGTGATGTTTTTGACCGCGCCATGATTACTTCACTCCCATCAACTCTCTCGCGCTTTGGAGCCCCGCATCCGTCACTTCGGAGCCGCTGAGCAGCTTGGCGATTTCTTCGACTCGCTCCTCGATTTCCATCTTTCGCAATTGCGTTACGGTGCGATTTTTCTTTTCCACCTTCTCGACCACAAAATGCTGGTCCGCCAGCCCGGCAATCTGCGGCAGGTGCGTGATCGCAATGAGCTGATGAAACTCCGAAAGGTTCTTCATGCTCTTGCCGACAGCTTGCGCAACGCGACCGCTGATGCCGACATCGATTTCGTCGAAAATCAGCAGCGGCAGCCGATCAGACTTTGCCAGTACACTCTTAAGCGCCAGCATCACGCGCGAGACTTCTCCCCCTGAGGCAACCTTGGCGAGCGGCTTCAACTCTTCTCCCACGTTCGTCGAGAGGAGAAACTCAACGCTGTCGATGCCCTTCGTCGTCGCAGCGAGTAATTCCTTCCCCAGCTGCACAAACGCGCGTTCGTTTTCTTCGTCGTCCAACTGTTGATTCTTTATCGAAACATCAAATCGGGCGTTGGTGACGCCAAGTTTCGCAAGCTCGGCAGATACGCCGCGCGTAATTTTGGGAGTGAGTTCGCGCCGCTTCGAAGAAAGCCGCTCCGCGGCCTGAGAACACGTGCGCACGGAGTCGGTAATGCGTTCTTCAAGCTTCCGAATCTCCAGTTCAAAGTTTTCCGCGAGCGCAAATTCTTTTCCGATCGCTTCGCGGAGGCTCAGGATGGCCTCAACCGATCCGCCATATTTCTTCTTGAGCAACGAAAGCGCGCCGAGCCGTTCGCGAATTTCTTCAAGCCGCTCCGGGTTAAACTCAATGCGCGCGTTATAGCTTTGGATATACTTCGCCAGTTCGTTGACAATCGCAGCGGCTGATTCTGCCTCGGTTTTCGATTCGGCGAACGTCCGGTCGATCTCGGTTAGATTCTCTAACTGGTTTCGCGCTTTGATCAGCAAATCGTGGACGGCGTTCTCGCTTTCGTACAGCAATTGATGAAGGTCGGCGGTTGACTGGTAGAGCTTTTCCGAATTCTCTAGGATGCGAAGCTCGTTCTCCAAACGCTCCTCTTCATCCGCCACGGGGCTGACCGCATCGATCTCTTTGATCTGGAATTCGTAGAGGCTGCGTTTCTGCTTCAGTTGAGATTCGTGGTCACGCAAATTATCGAGCTGGTCGTACAACGCTCCGAGAGTTCGGTACTCCTTTTGGTACTCTTCCAGCAGTCCTTCCAATCCGCCGAAGTGGTCTACAAAATCGATGTGCGTGTCGGTGCGGAGCAACGATTGATGCTCGTGTTGGCCGTGCAAATCGACCAACAGTTCACCAAACGCTTTGAGAACCGAGAGCTGAACCGGCGTATCGTTCACGAAGCAACGGCTTTGACCCTTTGCAGAAACTTCGCGCCGCACGATGAGTTCGTCGGCTTCCTCCAATCCGCTAGAAACAAGAAGCTCTGTCGCTGCGCGTATCCCAGCGATTGCAAAGACTCCCTCCACGATTGCTTTTTCCGTTCCCTTGCGTACCACCTCCACACTCGCCCGTTCGCCTAGCAGCAAACTCAGCGCGTCGATGAGAATCGATTTGCCTGCGCCCGTTTCGCCCGTGATAATATTCAGTCCGCGCTCGAACGAAACATCGACCGATTCAATCAGCGCGTAGTTTTTTATGGAGAGCGATTTGAGCACGGGTGTGGATAAATTTCATTCGAATGTACCCAAAATTGAGGGAATTTCAATAACCGACGCACGATCGTTTTGGGAATATGAGATCGGCGAAACTGGTGTCGGTTTGACAGCCGGGAGGGGAGATAGTTCAGCCGAACTCTTTATTGGCTCGTTCGTTCGATGAGAGGCAAGCCAATTGTGCGTGCGACGGAATTGGCGAGCATCGACCCCTCTTCCGAAAACGGCCAAGAGAAGAGCGATTGGATCGGATGGTCGCGGGCGATCGAGCTGATCGCCTCGCACATCAACTTGCGGGCAATTCCTTTTCTTCTGGATTCTTCCAGCACTAATGCAGAACAAAGATAGATCGCGGAGTACTCCCGGTCGACTGGCGTTCGGTCTAACAACGCTAATTCCGAAATCTCTCTCTTGACAAACAGTTTCATCAAGTCATTCGTTGTCGGAAAGACCAGCATCCACGCAACTGGCCCCTCAGAATTAGTTTCTTCGCTGAGCGATGCAGGATGAATGCGACGCAGTTGTTCCATCACCGCCTCATTCACAGTAATCTGAGAGGGGTCGCGTCGGGTCGAGAACGTCTCCTCCGCAAGCTGAATCAATCGTTCGAAATTAGTCTGCATCCATTAATGCGAAGTTCAAAGTTCAAGGTTCAAAGTTGAAAGGCCTAAGTCAATGTTTGGTGTTTGGTATCTGGTAATTGGTATTTGGAGTTTGGCGTTTCATTCATCATTGATCAATGCCTATTTTCCAAAGCCCATTATCCACTGTCCTCCAATCTCAAGAATTCTCACTCGCCCAACGAGTCCGGCTCTCTCGGCTGCTCGTTGCAGCAGTTCGAGAGAGAATGAGCGTGGTGTCTCCGAACCCTGAAAGAACGTCGCGTAATGCATCGGGATCATCATTTTGGCATTCAGGTCTTGAAGAATCTGTACGGCTCCCGCCGGAGAGACGTGAACTCCCCCGCCGAGCCCTTCCGAGCGAGACGGGGCGATGGGAAGTATTGCCAAATCGATTTGCTTGGCATCTGAAAAACGTCGGCCGATTTCTTTGAAGAGGCTCGGGTCGTAACCCGTGTCGCCGCCGATGAATACTGTTCTGCCGTTGTACTCGATCACCCATCCAGTGTAGGCAGGCTCGTCGTTCCATTGGGAATCGATCCCGTACCGCCCACCAAAATGTTGAACGGGCACGGCCGTGATTCGCACACCGTCGCGTTCCCAAACCTCCCACGCTGAGAGCGCACGCGTTTCTTCGAACCCAAACTCGGGCACATACTCCACGCCTCCAAACGGCACGAGCAGAGTTCCGTTCTTCGGCAACATCGCCAGACTTCCGTAACTCAGATGGTCGAAATGTGTGTGCGAAATCAGAGTGGCATCGACACGCTTGAGCGAATCCGGCACGATGCCAAGCCCGACTTTGCGGTGCGCAATCAGGCCAACTGTTTTGGTGAAGACCGGGTCGGTGATGAAGATTTTGTCGTGAATCTGGATGACGACCGTTGCGTGCCCAACCCAGGTCACGGCAATCCCGACATTGTTCAAGATAGGAGAGAGCGTTTGTCGCGGAGCGGGAGGAATTGGAGCCGCAATGTTTGCGATGCTGTCGCCGATGATGCGCGTGATGTAGGAGTTGCAGCCAGTCACCGCGGGTGCAATGGAAAGAAGGATTAACAAAATCGCTTTCGAAGGAATCGGGTTCATTCTTTCGGAGCGCCAGCCTCCACCCAACGCTTGACGAGTGATTGTTGTTCTTCCGTTTTGAAACGGGTATTCAGCTTCAGCCCAAGTTTCTTGACGACGAGATAGTTTTCAAATGGAAGCTTCTTGAAGACTTTGCCGCCGGGGTAATGGCAGGGCTGACAGTTTTTTACAAGAAGTGGAGCAATCGAAGCGATATACGAAACTTTGGCGCTGTCGACCCGGCGTGGATTCTTGTCTTGCAATCGCGGGCCTCGCTCTACCAGTCCAATGCCGATGACGAAGATCGGCAAGAAGAGAAAAACTTTCACCGCGGGGCATCCTCCATTCTGTGATTCACCTATCGCATCGCCACACAGCGTGGTTTTACCTTCTCAAAAACAAGAACGGCGCAGAGAGAAATCAACAGACTCTCAGCGCCGTTGCAGATCTAGACTAGAGATGGGCTACGCTTTTGCAGCATCGCCCTTCATATACATCTGTCCCACGATCGAGCCGACGATCGTGTACCAAATAACGCCGTAGATGGTCATCATCCAAGACATGCCGTATGAAACTCCCTGCATCATGAGGTGGGCAAAAATCCACGTCGGGAAATTGATGAGCACACCCGCGTAGATTCCATATGTCATTCCGCCCTTCATGCCGCCGCCGAAGCTCGCGTAGACTTTGTCGTAAACCCACGCAAAGACGAACACAGCAACGAAGTCGCCAAAGATGTAGAACGCCGGGTTCGCGTTCATGTTGAAGTGTTCAGGCATTTTCGAATAATACATGTCTGTGAACACCTTTCCCTGAACGATGAAATCCAAGACGTTGGCAACAACTCCGCCGGCAACCACCGCAATCCAGAACTTGGAACTTTTCATACAGCCTCCTTCTTATAGTGAAACTGTGTGATGGGGAATTTCACACGCCTCGATCAGTCTGCACACGACGGCTCAATAATAGGAATTTCTTGAGCCGCTGTCAAGGGAGGCAGTCGAGTTTCCCTATAGGCAGAACCCTCACCACAAGTCTTAATGGTGATCGTGCCCAGCGGGCATTTGCCCTTCCCCGTAGCCTCGAAGTGCATTGTAACGGGCTATTTGGTCGGCCGTGAGCAGCTTCGTGACTTCCAAATGAGCTTGAAGGTGGCCGGCTCGATATTTCCCTTGCAACCGGCCGATGGCATCGGTCAGTTCGGTAAGTTTCTGGCGGTCGATTTTCCTTGAAGCGAATGCCGCGTCAAGCTTCTTTTCGTTCTCCACAATATCCTTCCCCAGTCGCACCGACGTGGCGTGCATCGCATCGAAGATGTTTTGCACTTTCCCTTTTGTTGCGGCATCGAGGTTCAGTTTCTCCGCAACATCCAAGAGATGCCGCGGTCCGGGGTAGCTGTTGAGCTCGGCAGGCTTTGCCAAGCCCATGCCCTCGCCGTCTAGATACTGTTTGATTTCTTTATCTGTCAACGCCTTGATTGTCGAGCCTTCCTTGCCCGCATAGGGAGAGGTAGTTGCCGTCGTTTCTTTTTTGGTGAAACGCTCCGTCATCAATTGAACAAAATGCGGGTGTTCCGAAAGCTTATCGATGAACTTAAAGATGAAATCATGATTTTTGCCAAGCGCCTCGATGAGTTCATCTTGACCTTTTGTGTCTTTCAGGAAGTCTGCGATGCTTTTGTTCTGTGCAAGAAGAGCGTGCACAGATATGAGCAAAAGTAAAAGAGCTAATTTCGTTTTCATTTTCTCATTCCAATAGGTTTATGAATGTGGAAGTAATTCCAAGCGCGCAAGAATTCTTTTCGCGAAGGATGATAAGCGTTCATTACTTCGATACTGTGACCGAAGTGATCGATGAATGAGATGATTCTAAATGCGGAAGTTTTGGGTGAGAATGACGATGTTTCGGTCCGGCGGATCGGAGTCGGAGCTGAACAACCTTATCGTTGCATTTATTGTTGCGGGAGTCGGTAAATGAAAGGCCGAACTATTCAACTCAGAGGTTGGAGTTTGAGTCTTGGACTCTGTCCAGAGATTTTGGGCGGATGCAGACTTCAACTGCTCAAGACCACATCGTTTAGATGACTGAATACGCTCTTTGCCGACCGGATTTTGCTTAGAGTTGCACGAGCCACTCATCGGACAACTCTTCATGGCTTCTGCAGACGACGTAAGATTGTGTCGCGTCGTTTTCACAAGCGAACAGAGTATCGCCCCGTGCCCCGCGAGCGATTGGCCTGCGAGCAGCCCTGCGAGAAGAATGACCGAAACGGATTGTTGGAATGGTTTCATGTCGGAGTGAGAATAATCGCTGACTCTTATTCGATATTTCTAACGTAAAGTTTCATTGGGGATCCACAACTGCAGCAATCCCGCACAGTGGCCCATTCCGTAATCCTTGTACAACCAGGAGGCTTCGCCAAAAAGCCCTGGCTGTGCTTTCTTTGTTTCTTCAAGCGCCTGTTCGAGTTGGGATACGCTTTCAGTTCCCAGAGTCTGTTTCCACGCCCCGTGGGAAGCTAGCAAACTATCCGATATCTCTTCGAGCGGAATACAAGACTGTAGCCGCCAGAATTACTACTCCGCCAATGAACCCACCCCAGAGTGATATTTCGTACTTGTCCGGTGTTTGAAACAGCGCGTGTATGCCCATCAACCAGGGAAACATGTAGCCGTATTTCCAACCCGAGGCGAACAGCGCCGCGAAGGTTCCTGCAATCCCCACACCGATGGGAACGGCCAGCGTTTCCCATCGCCAACTCACAAAATTCTGAATTGCGAACACTAACAGCATTGATACAAACACAAAAAAAGCACGTTGCGCTATGGCGGCAATGGGAATCTCACGAGGCATTTCGATATTCGGATGCAGTGCGTCCATGATAAACGCTCCAATCACTGAGATGCTAATGAGGACGATAAAGCTGGAGAAAGCAAGGAGCAGCGCTCCAACTATTTTCGAAGCGAGTATCTTCCATTTCGCAACCGGGAGCGTATAAAGTTTTTGCCAACCAGCGGTGGCGTGTTCATAATGATAGATCAAAGCAAGAACCAGGGCACACACGAGTGGATACATGAACAAGGACCACATCGAGAGGATGTTGGTGGTAAACGTTAACCATAAATCCAAGTCAGTTCCGAACCCATTCTTAGCGTTCAGCCAAAGGGATGACTGCAAAATTACCACCGCAAGTGGGCCGAGAACGATCGTCCATAGGGCGAGCGTGCGCCGCAGCTTAAGAATTTCCGAACTCACCAGCGAAAAGAAGATTCTCATTCGTGGTCTTTCGAATTTACGAGCTGGATGAATATGGATTCAAGGTTCGGCTGTTCGAACATCATTCCGTACACCTCAACCCCACTGTGGACAAGATGGGTTAGAATCTTAGGCGCATCTGTTTGGATGCTACCGGGAAACTGAATCGAATCACCTTCTCCCAGCGTTGCGTCGGACCATATTGGCTGAATATTCTTTATCACCTTTGCTGCGTTTGCTACCTGAAGCACAAGACGTCCTGCGTGCTGAGCTTTCAAAGTCGACAATAATCCTTGATACTTCATTTTCCCGTGCGCGATGATCCCAACCGTTGTGGCAAGTTGTTCAAGCTCGGAGAGAATATGGCTTGAGATGAATATGGTCGCCCCTTGCTCAGACACAATGCGTTTTAGGAAGAAACGAAATTCTTGAATGCCCTCCGGATCAAGACCGTTGATGGGCTCGTCGAGGATGAGCAGCTCGGGGGAATGGATAAGCGCCATCGCGATGCCCAGCCGTTGCTTCATGCCAAGCGAGAACTCTTTCACTTTCTTTCGTTTTGCATCGAGAATTCCCGTGCTGCGAAGGATATTGTCGCACTGCGAAGCGGGGAGTCGATGAACCTTGCGTACGATTTCGAGGTTCTCTTGTGCCGTCAAATGTGGATAGAGCGAAGGCATCTCGACGAGTGTGCCCACTCGTTTGAGAATGTCGATCCGATTGTCGGAAAGATTTCGGTCGAACAATTTCACGCTCCCCGAATTGGGCGTGAGCAACCCAAGCAACAGTTTGATCGTCGTAGATTTCCCGGCTCCATTCGGACCGACAAACCCAAACACCTCTCCCTGAGCCACAGCCAAGTTGAGGCCCTTCACGACGAGTAGTTGACCATACTTGAACGAGAGATCCTCTGTTAGAATAATGCTCATCTACTCTTCTTCCTTCGCCTGGTCGCTTGGAATCATCGTGCGAGTGAAGAACAATCCATCTATCATCTCGGACCACGAAGCTTTCATGGTTGTATATCCAAAGGGGCGGGCGCGTACCTCGCCTCTCAGCCAATGCCCAACTGGAACTTTACGAAAATCTAAGAACGAGAACTCGAACCCAAGAGTGTTGAGTGCATCTTCCACTGTCCCTGAATCCGCCTTTGCCAGATCCCACGGGCGCCTGGCGCGAGCGCCGACACGGCCGGTGTAAGCGGTAAATCCAATGAAACGGAGACTATCGCCCATCGCTTTCCACAGATGATGTCCCATCGGTATCATGGCTGAGTCAATGTTATTCCTTCGGACGATGAACTGCCGATTTTTTGAGAGGTGGGAAGAGGCTCCCCATACAATTATTTTCTTCTTGTTGTATTTATTCCGAGCCAGCCAGAGCATATTGTCGGCCATCTGTTCATCACGTAGGTTTATCACATTCATATCAGGCTTTTCGAAATCCACTTTCCACGTGAACCGGGTAAGTGTTCCAACGCTCTTGAGTTGCTGTGCCCAGTACGCAGCCTCGGGATTGTTTGACGAACTGCCGTCGAGAGACTTCCGCGCACGTTCAACGGCAGAGTAGAATTGTTCGCGCGACGATGAATCGATTGCCTTAAACTGCTTCATGGATTTTGCCCACGTATCCAGCGTTCCAGCTATTATCTTCAACGTCGCCGTGTCGGAAGGAATCGATTTCCGTATGACACTTTTTAGTGCGGGAAGAAGAGAATCTCGTCCCCAGCGTCCGGATGCCTGCATGTCAAACCCTGTCACTCGCATAGGAGAAGCAGTTGACAGAGAGTGCTGGATGTATTCCATTACAGGCAGGAATTGCTTGCTTCCGGTCCAGACATCAAATATCGAATTCCTCAGAGCTTTCCCTACAGGCATTCCTTGTAATATCGATTCCCCCGCAAGCTCGCTCTCAAACATCCCGCCCTCGAATGCGATGACATCAAACCCCATTTCTTCGTGCAAGTATCTTACTAATCGCCCTTTTGCAAGAAACGTAGCTCCATCGCCGTGCGATTGTTCACCCAGAAGTACGATTCGCGCATTTCCGATGAACCCTTTCAAGAACGCAAGGTCGGTTTTGGATGAATCGTTTGGGTCAATCGATGCAACGCGGTGGGTAGCCGTGCCGACTTCTTCAATCCGCGAGCGACTCAAGTGAGCTTGACGCCGCTCGGTGCAAGAGAACAAAAGTACCGCAGTAATAATTATGGAGAAGATTTGTTTCAATTATCCACCATCTGGCGGGTTAGTCAACGATGATAAACTGGGTGAGCGTGGTAGTGGCACTTTTCCCTCTTTCTTGTTTCCTCCTCAGCTCTCCCGAGTTCCCAGAGCACAGCGTTTTTTGGAGGCATTTCACTCTCAGCCGTTATCTGAATCGTAACCGCATCGATTTCGAGAGTTACCTGAGAATCGGTCCTTAACCCGCAATCGATTGTTGAGCTAAATTTATTGGAACCCCCATCTGACAGGTTCCTCTTATTCGGTCTCGGTAACTGGATGTTTCACCGGAAATACGATTCAATGACATTCTGAATGGGCAACAAGTCGATCAGTCGATCTCGCGAAGGACGGAGAAGTCAAATTGTTCTACCGTCTTCCTTTGGATTTAGCGTGACCATCCTAAGATTCCGATTGACGCGGGTTCCGGCAAGAGCCGTAAACACGCCGGATTCTAACAACGGTTGTTTCTCCTAGCCCCTTCTTAATGCTGATCGAGATACCGGGGTCCAAAGAGTGGCTGAACCCAGGCTATTGTTCCGTCCGATCGTTCCACTCGCGCTCTGACATAGTCCTCATCGCTGCGAAGTGCATATCGAGGCGCGCGGCTCTCATCGACTGCAAGAACCTTCCCCCCTCTTCCGATGAAGAATGTGCGATAGCCATAGCCGTCCGAGAACGGAAGCTGTAAAGACAACGTGTCAAAAGTGTAGATGACCGCGAGTATCTCAGTTCCCGTCGTCGTGTAGAATGCACCATTTGCAATCGCTTGAAGAATCGCATCGCCGCCCAGACTGGCAGCCCTTACCATGACCCAGGCCGAGCCTGGCTGACGTGATTCTCCTTGAAAGATGTGCGCGTCATTTCCCGCAATGGCAAAGAGTCGTCTGCCTGAGCTGAGGAGTGAGTCCCAGAGTGCGTCAGTCGAGGGAACACCGCTCCCTCCTCGATAGTCCGCGCAGCACACTTCGAAGAGTGAGACACTCCGCGCACCACGAATCTCTTCGCTCTTAAGGTACGCTCGCAACAATCCGTTGGGATGATTGAGGATGGGAAGGCCGCCCGCGCCACGAATGGCCACAGAGTTTCTTTCGATGACGCTAGTTACATTGGATCCACCTTGAGGCTGAATTGGCCTCGTAACGCCGATTCCGTTTAGATGAACGGGCCGACCCTCCACGCGGTCTGTCACCTCTATGCCTGGTAGGACTAGAAACCCTGGGCAGCTGGAGTCTGCGGCAGCCGTGAGCGTATTATGATCGGTGATGGCAACAAATTGATAACCGTGTTCTTGGTACCATCGGATGACTATCGAGGGTGGGCTGTCCCCATCTGAGCGATTGGTGTGGACGTGCAGGTTTCCACGAAGCCAGGTGAGGGAATCCTGCGCTGCCCGTTGTGCCTGCAAACTAACAGGCGGTGTGCATGCAAATAGGGCGAGAACCAAAATCTCTCCGCGGACTCCTTTTCGTATGGAAGTTTTCAAAACGAACCTTTCAACGGTAGTCGGAGTTTGATCGCCTCGATAGCATCCGAATATCCATTCCAATGCTCCTTAATTGGAGGGCACTCAAGATCGTCGTTCGAATAAGCTGCTGCGAGGTGTCCACTATTGAACCGCCGTTCCTGGGTGCGTTGATGTTTGAATGTTTTCGGAATTCATCGGCCCGAAATGAACTTCACTGCCATTTGCGAATGCAAGAGAGTCGTGTTGAATAATGGAACGTCGATATCTTCCGCTCGAATGATCAACGGAAACTCGGTCGACCCGAGGATAATCCCTTGGGCGCCACGTCGTTTCAGAAGATCGAGCTGTGCAAGGATGTACGTCTTCGTTTCGGGTTTCAGGACCCCAAGCGAGAGCTCCTTCTGCACAATCCGATGAAGCTCAAGCCGGTCTTCCGATCGAACAGGCACAATCACGTCGACACCAAATTTTTCCTTTAGCCGCTTTTTGATAAAGTCCTCTTCCATCGTGAAGATGGTGCCGATGAGACCAACCCGATGAAGCCCGCGTCGCTGGATTTCGATTCCCGTTGCATCGGCGATGTGAAGAATCGGTATCTCGACCCTCTTGCTTACCTCCTCATATACCTTATGCGGTGTATTCGCACAAAAAAGAACGGCTTCTGCCCCGGAGGATTGCAAACGGCGGGTCGCGTCAACAAGAAGACCAGCTATAGAATCCCACCGGTCAGCACTCTGAAGAGCGTGAACCAGATGTTGATTCAAATTCAAAAGTATGAGAGGCGGGTTTGTGTTGTTCTGAAATGTGTCATTGACCATCTGGTTGATATAACTATAGTATTCGACAGTAGAATGCCACGACGTTCCGCCGATGAGCCCAAGAGTGTGCATAGCAGGCGTGGGCGGGAGCTTATGCGTCGCATCCCGTTCCTGAAATCCGGTGGTCGCGAGAATGAGAGTGAAAAGCAGTGTGCATCGCTTCACGATGGGCGACTTTTGATATATATAAGCCGCATTCATCAGGCTAAACTTCCTTCTTGATTGCGAGATTTCATTCGAGGAGGTTCCTCATACCCATGAATGGCTTGATCTCTGCACACAGGATTCGTCCCTTCTCAATTCGAATGTGTGCACAGAAGATCTCAGCGGAAGTACGACTCGATAACATTCTGAATCGGTAACAGATCGGTCGGCTTATCTCGCGGAATCGAGAGCTGCAACAATCCCGCACCGCGACCCTTCCCATAATCTTTGTACCAGCAGGAGGCTTCTCCGTGCTCGTCACGCGCAAGAACTTCTGTAACGTCTCTTTCATCAACCCATCCGAATCCGACCCACCATCCGCGAAGGCCACGCTGCATTCCCGCTGTTGTCGGCCGGGCGCTATAGAGACCTAAACCTTCGAGTGATTTTCCTGGATAGCGAATGCCGAGCATTGACTGAGCGTAGGAAAAATCCAAGGAGTCGACAAACCCAGTCGTGTCATTGTAGAAATAAGCCACAGGAGCGGCGCCGAGCCAAACCATTGTTCCTCCGGCGTCAAGATACTTTCGCGTCAGTGCATTGCGCGTAAAGCCGCCGGAGAGATTTTTGGGCATTGTGTTTTGTGCAAAGACAACGACCGAATTCGATTGACCGTTCACTTGGGCGAGCATGATGTTGCGAAGCGCTTGACGATCGATCTGCTCGTACCCACTCCGCACAAAGAAATCCCGCACGAACACACTTAGTCCGTTGCGAAACCAACTGCCAATCGAGTCCGGTTCCCAGAACACCGCTTTCCGAACAACCTTTGGAGGGATCGAAGACGGTTCGTTCAATCGTATGGCGTACAGGTATCCGTCGTCGCTGCCGCAGTAAAGAATGTTGCCAACGAGAAGTGGAGAAGCATAGACTGCCGCGCTGGTCCGGAAGCGCCATCGTTCTGTCCCCTTCGCGATATCCGCCCCATATATCCACCCGGCAAAGTCGGCGTAGTAAATTGAGGATTCGTCAGCGGTTGGGCTTGCCCAGACACCCGAGAGTGTTTTGAGACGCCATTGCTCAACGCCAGATTGCAGGTTTACGCTTTGTACAAAATGACCATCCGACGTGCCGGTGTAAACGCTGCTTCCGATAATCAGCGGCTTCGAGATCGCCCACGAAATATCGTGGTCGAATTTCCATTTCAGTTTGCCGGAACTCGTTTCGACTGCGTAGAGCAATCCATCCCGACAACCGAAGACGACAATTCCATCCTTGACTGTTGGCGATGAAAGAATCGCAGAGCGGTCGTAACCGTAGTCTTCGATTTTGAGCGACGCACCCAGCGTTTCAAACTTCCAGATCAGCTTGCCTGTGAGCTTGTTCAACGAAAAGAGGAAGCCGTTGTGGTTCCCGACAAAGAGCGCGTCGCCATCAACTGTGGGCGTTGAGCGCACGCGCGCGCCGGTAAAATACTTCCACAGAACTTTTTGAGAGGCGCTGCTAATTGCGTAGATATTCCCATCGCCGCTGCCGACATAAATATTTCCGCTCTCAATAGTGGGTGATGCAACGTAATAATCGAATCCGTTCCGATAGGGAAGTTCCTTCCCGAGTGAAACCGACCACTGTGCTTTTCCGGTTCGAGCGTCCACAGCGAACAGAGTGCCATTCTTTGCGGTGCAGTACAGAATTCCCTTCGAAAGGGCAGGCGTGCTGTTCATTGGGCTGCGCGCGTCGAACTTCCATTCTTCTCCGCCCGACAAGGCGTCTATACAATAAAGATAGCCGTCCCCGCTGCCGAAATAGATTTTCCCATCGGATTGAATGGGTGTTCCGCGGATTGCACCGTTAGTTTGAAACGTGAATTGCAATTTTTCAAACGTTCGTGGTTTTTCTTCCGCGGACGAGAGGACTGACGCAACAATTATTGCGACAGTCAATTGGCTTATCAACATCCTTGTTTTCATTCTATCTCCTTTTGTCAATTGAACAATCCCTACTGCAAGAAGAGGGTTTGATACGTGAAGAAATTCTCGGCCTTGATATCGGATTTGTACATCAGCACTTTGCCGTAGACTTTATCCACATATCGATACCCTGCCAAAGTTTTAGCCCCTTTTGAATCTATTCGAGTGAATCTCAAAACCCAGGTTGCGATTTTTTGATTGTTCTGAAGCGTAAATTCCTTTTCGTCAATTCGTTCGGCCACGTATTGATTGGATGGCTTGCCCGGAGAAAACGTTTCAAACTTGACCGCATTGGTCTTTTCAAAATCTACTGCTTGAATAAGTTCAGAAAAACTATTCGACAGAAATGATTTCGCGGAAACGATTTGCTCACTTCTTTTTTCGACGCCGTCCGCGAAAACTTGTAGGATCGATTTCCCGTTTTCAAACGTGGCCTTCTGAACCAGAGTGTCGTTCGCACTCATTTCGTAAAACAGGGGCGAGAGTGTCTTTGCATCCACATAAACCGTTGTTCTGTTTCTGGTTGCACCTTGTGTAAGGGTTTCCGTAATCTTTATGCACAGCTTCGATTCGAATGTCTGGTTGATTATCTCTCTCTTGAGGAGAGCAATATTCGAAAGCGAAGCCCCGTTCTGATTGTACATAACTAGCGTGTAATCGCCTTCCTTGATGCGAGCCGGCTTAAAGACATCCCCTAGTTCCATCGCTCCGACCGCAGGGTTCATGCCTTGAGATTGAACACTTAGAGATACCAACAGCAGCTGAATCACCGTGAACCCGAATTTCGTCTTGCCTGATAGGATCTTCATAGCTATTACCCTTCGGCGTAGATTACAAAGATCGAGGACGTGAGCAAGCAATCCAGTCTTTCCCTATTCATTCGTTCGCTCCTTTGAACAATGTTTCGATAACATTCCAATTCGTAATGCGAATGTGTTGCGCTGCCACACGACCGGGCTTGATGCCAACCCGCTCGACAGCTGCGCGTACTTCTTTTGCATAGGCACTCGGAGCCGTAACGTTCTGGATGTAGTCCCCTGCCCATAAGAACTTCTCCTCGGGCAAATACGCAATCAACGCACCTTCACTGCCAATCCCATCAATTGCATAGAGTTGGACTTTTCCGTTTGCCATGGAATGTTTGGAATCAACTGCGAGGAATTTGAATTTTGACTTCTTCCGGTTTCGTTCGAGTTCGTCTGGATTCAGCGTCCATCGTCGATCAACCACTTTCTTCAAAAAGGGTTCAGACATTCTATGAGAAACTACCGTCGCTCCTCTTGATACCCAATACCGCACGCCTGCAATGTGGGGCCACGCGAGGTCGGTAACCACGACGACAATCGGATGCTTGCCGGGAAGAGCCTTTGCAATCCAGGCGGAATCTTGCTTCCCCCGGTTTTCCCCAAGCGTCGCGTCAAAGATGTATAAAGTCCCATCGATAAGAGAAATCGCTTCCTGATACCATCGGTTGCGAGTGAGAATGAGATTGTCGCTCACTCGAATCGAATCTGGTTGCGGCGATGCCAGCACACCTGGCTGCGATGGAGCCGGCGGCTGAGCGGTCGTCTCCGGAATTTGAAGTGACGGGGCTGACTCTGGAGCAATGAATTTCGATTCTCCCACGCTTCGATATGCTTCCGGCTCTCCGTCGACAATTTTTACTACGCCCGATGGGATCATTGACTTCTCGACGGTAATCCAAGTCGTATACAAATACTCGACCTTTACTTGACCCCAAAGAAAATGCGGCTCGGTAAACTCGTACTTGACAGGCAAACCCGATTTGGGGTCAAGGAACAATCGTTCTTCGCCAAAGCGGCCTTTTCGACGGATGACGATGCGGAGGTATTCGCGATACACCTCCTGTTTTCCCATACTCAGGTCGGGGGATCTACTCCAATCGAGCAACACATTCCAAACGTTCAGCATGTCTTTGGTCCCGGGAATCGGAATGAGAAGTGTATCCCTCACAAAAACAGCTTGCGACTTTCCGACGATGGTCGAAGTTGGTTTCGATGGTCCGCTCCCAAAAAATGTGGCCGATGATTGAATTCGTTCCACTTCGTGATCGATGTCTACCCAAGTTTCACGGTTAACAAACATGGGATAGTACGGAGGATACATTCGATCCGATTGTGCGGTCTGCATCAAGGCATCCACTGCGTTAAAGTGAAGGATACGACCCTTTGCATTGGCGATTCCGGCGGCATCGATCGCCCGCTGTAAGAGGGCATTCGCTTCATGAGCATTAGATGTTTGAACAAACAGTGCAACAAGAACAAGTCGCCGAAGATTGAAATAATTCATGAAATGCTACCTTTGATATTGATGGTTGTTGAATTGTGTTCCTGCATTTCTTCGATCCTCAGAAAAAGTCTAGAGAATCGCAGACTCGAATTCATTTGATGAAGCGTCATTCCACTCGCCAGGCCGTGCTCAGTTCCGTCTTCCCCCACCTAATGCGCAGTGCGCCTTTCAACTCGGCGTAGCCCGATGGTGGATTGCTCGATTCCGGCACGAGATATATGCTGAGAGACTCTTCTAAGTCTGTAATTGTTTTGACTGACAATGATATCTTTCCAAAATCTTTCGCCGCATCGTAGTCTGTACCCCATTGCGCCGTGCCTTTGTTCACGATGAGTTCGTATCCGGCCTTCGATGAATGAAGGAACAATGAATAGTCTCCTTGCGGGATCTTTAGCGTTCCCATTGTTACATTCACATCTGTGTGCAGAGTCGTAGCCATATTGGCTCCCAATCTCCACGTGCCTTCTGCGGGAATAAGTCCCCCTTCAATCTTTCGGCCGCGTGCGTGGGGCTGGCCGTACGAAATCGCAATTCGCGCTGGACCCGATAAGCCCGCATCTTCGCCGTACCATTGTTTGCCAATTCTTCGGGCGTTGATGTGCACTTCAACCGTAGCATAACTGCTCGCTGCAATAACGGGAGTCTGAGCCGAGAGCGCCTCCAGATGGAGCAGAAAAAGTAGTATTCCAATTACACTCTGCGCAATAATTCTCTTGAGTTCTTGTTTCATTTGATTGACACTCCTTGTTAATAGTTGCGGCATTCCCCGGGCAACATTTGCAGCAAAACAATCCCGCCGCGGCTTACTTAGCCCGATCCGTTATTGTTCTCAGACCTCTTCCTGAGCCGCATTCATAAAAATCACATCGCCTTCGCTATCAGAATAGAACTGAACGACTTTTCGCAAACGCCACCCATCGAAAAAGAAGATCTCTTCTTCCCTACTTTAGCGGCTTTCGGAATTTCTCGCCGTCAATTGTTGCGTTAAACTCCACATCCCGGATCTTTCGTATTGTTCCGAAATCCGGCGTGAACTCGCTCAACAATATTGGCAGCTTCACTCCGTCAACCAAAACATAGTTCTCGTAATATGTGTCGGAGGAGAATGAGCCAAAAATACCTTCAGTTGCAACAGAGCGCCGGAGCAGGAGACCCGATTGCGCCCCGAAATAGAGGCGTTCCGACCTTCCAGTGATAACGGATTTTCCTTCCAAGACATAGGCCGACTCCGATTCCATTCGCTCTCGAGCAGTAACCGCAAGGGATGAATAGAATTCCTTCAAGCGAAGGAAACCGCTGAACTCCGCATCCATTTGGGCTTGCGAGAGTCGCTCGCCAGTTTTTTCGTTAACACCCCGGTTATCTTTTGACCAACCGATCGTTCCGTCAAAGCCGTCGGAAAAATCTCCGATATCCGTTCCAAGATGTCGGACGGAAAGCGACTTATTCGGGTATTCGTGATACTCTTCAAACGGCGCAATCAAACCCTCAGCGGTCACCATGTTTCCTTTGAGGACGGCATTCTTGATTTTTGCCAGCGAATCTCGTCCACCGAGAGCTTCAATGAATTTGTTCAGGACTTCATCCACCGATGGAAGGGCGGGGGCTCGATCTTCTCGGAATGAAGGCCTACCTCCGAGCATCGACTGAACAGTTCCTCGAACAGGAAGAATCTGATTGACCGGCGTCCTTGTTCCTCGATGGCACGTGTTGCAGTTAACCCTTGAATTCCCGGCGAAATTCTTCTCGTTTAAATCCATCACCATGCGGATCATCTCCCGCGCCCTTGCTTTGGCGGGCTTATCATCCTTTTCGTACTGAGTCCCGACGTGGCAAAAGTTGCAGGTCACCCCCAGTGAATAGCGCATGAAGAACATGGTGTTCATAAGTTTTGCCGCAGGCTTCCCGTTCAATACACGTATGTTCTTGTATTCTTGTTCAGCCTTCCTTTCTTGAGATTGAGGCTGGTCGAGCTTGAACGGAAAATTATCTCCTCCCCCCAGATTTTTTTGGGCCATGGTGGCCGATTGCCCCTTAAGCGGACTGACGCTTGATAGGATGACCAATATTTGGAGCAGAGTGGTTTTGTGTTTTTTTAACATTATCGCCTCCATCTTTCGTAATAGGCTGTTTTCACAAGCCCGGGAAATGAAAAACTGTCAAACAGATTGCGGTCGTCTTCGCTAAGCGTTTTGCTGCCAGAGTCTTGCCTACCACTTCATTATTGATGTCGCCGATTCAGCTTCTGTTGCCTTATCCCTCCAATACCCAAAACCGACTCACGGACATTCCCTCGCGGAACGAGATTGATTATGAGATGGCACTCGTTGAATGGGATCACGCGTAAACGATCCTTCTTGGTCCTCACTGATGAAGGGCCCCAGTAGCTATCATGATTTTTTTCTTTTGAGTATGAGGGAAGTAATAAGCGACATGCCGGTTCCCCATATTGATAAGCTCAGCAGGTTCCTCAGCGCGATCGTCGAAATAACTGCATTTGTTTTGATCATTTCGATCATTGCCTTCGCTCGGACTTCGTCCATTCCACTCGACTGTACTTGGGAAATTTGGGCCCGCACCATATCTTCAAGGAAGTGAGGGTAAAAGAATGAAACGGAAATCAGATTGTAGATTGCGTAGAGTAGTCCAGTCGAGAGGCTGATGAAGACGCCGATCAAAAGGCTTGTAGTGAATTTGATCTCTCCGGCCAGGATCGTATTCCTGTACCATCTCGATTCGGCGACTACGCAGGCAAGTAGAACGGCAAGACTGATAAAGAAGCTGCCTCGAATAAAATAGATACCGGAGAGGTACATGACGATGCCTGCCGTTACCTGGCATCCGCCTGCAATCAGACCCAAAACGATCAACTTCTTCCATTCAAGTTTCTGCTGGATCATAACATATCCTCCTTATCGCTTGCAATGCGAATCTAAAGACCGACGGTGGTTAAAATCGAAACCCAGTTGAATTCGATTCGATCTATTTTTATTGCGATACCGCTCCTGCCGTTGCGCACTACTTTACTCCTTCAACTCCTTCGGAAGCTCTTTGTCAACTTTCGGCCGCTTCATGTCTCCGGCCAACTCCCACGCCATTGCATAAACCGTACGGGCGATCTTCTGCATCTTTTCAAAATCGATCTTCTGTACTTCGTCGCCGCGCTGGTGATAATCTTCGTGCTCGCCGTCGAAATAGAATATGATCGGGATCCCCTTCTGCGCATAATTGAAATGGTCGCTGCGGAAAAAGAAACGGTTTGGATCGTTCGGGTCGTCGTATGTGTAATTGAATTTCAGGTTGATGAACGACTTGTTCACCGACTCGCTCAAGTTGCCGAGCGCAGAACTCATCATCTGCGATCCGATGACGTACACTTCGTTCGGTCCAGAAAGGCTCTTGTTGCGCGGATCCGCATCGCCATCTTTCTTTGAGCGTCCAACCATGTCAATATTCAACTGAGCAACAATATCCTTTATCGGAACCGTTGGATTGTTGACAAAGTAGTGCGAGCCCCACAAACCCTTCTCTTCCCCAACGTGCCACACGAAGAGCGTGGAGCGTTTGGGACGAGATCCTTTCGCGAGAGCTTCGGCAATGGAGAGGACACTCACGGTGCCGGAGCCGTCATCGTCCGCACCGTTCCAAATTGAATCCCCATCCATCGCCGTTCCCATTCCCACGTGGTCGTAGTGTGCGCCAATGGCGAGGTATTCTTTTTTGAGGGAGGGGTCGCTGCCCTCCAGTATCCCAATGACGTTCTGCGTCCAGGCTTTCTCCACAGTAGTAGAAAACGTAAACGATACTTTTTTCGCTTCGGAAAACTCGAATCCGGCGATTGAATCGCCGCTCGCCAAAGCGTTCATCACTCTGATGCCGTCCATTCTCTCCCCCTGAAAGAGCGCAAGCACAGCGCGCGGCGAAAGCGTTATCGTCGGCAGCGACGGCGTCGAGGGGTTGATAAACTTCTCTACCTGAAGTGAACCTTTGCCCGCTTGGGTGCGTTGGGTTTGATCCCACGTTGCCAGCGATTGGAAATCGGGAACGAGCAGAATGCCCACTGCACCGTTGCGCGTTCCGTAGCTCGTTGCGCCATCCCAATCTTCTCCCATCTTTCCGGTGAAATCGGCATCCGAAATAAACTCCGGGCGCCCGGCGTACTTGACGATGATCTTTCCTTTCACATCTACACCTTCGAACGCATTGAAATTTTTCTTGGCAATGCGGTAGCCATAGCCCACAAACACCAGCTTGCCAGTTGCGGCGCCGTCGGCTCCAAACCCTAGAAAGTCCTTGCCGTGCCAAAATTTTTGGCCGTTGATGTCGACGCAGGTTTGTGCGACGTCTATTTTGGACCGGCGCAGCTCAATCTTTTGAAAGTAGGTACCATTGTCTCCGCCCGGTTTAATTCCCCACCGTGAAAGGTTTGTCGCGATGAATTTGGCCGCGGTGTTCAACCCTCGCGACGGTGTATCGCGCCCTTCAAGTTCATCGGATGCGATGAACGTAAGGTAATCGCGCAGCTGATTGGCCGTGATGGCTTCTGCGCCTTTGTATTTGCCCTGGAACGCGAAAAGCGCGTTGAAGGTTGCCGCTACCACGAACAGTACTTTTAGGTATTTCATTTTTCCTCCTATGGTGAATGGTTTTATGGGATTCAACTTGATAAGTGCACTCCAGCATCTCAGCTTACGAACGGAAGTCTCATTTGGTTGTCAGCATTGTTTTGCTCAACGGTTCTTCAATTTCAGTAACGCTTCTTTCGCCGAAGGGAAATTGGGGTCTATTGCCAGCGCTTTCTGATAACTCGCAATAGCTTCGGATCGGTTGCCTTGGTTCGCATAGGCTTCGCCCAGGCTGTCGAACGCGTTGGCTGAATTCGGATAGGCTTCAGCGTTTAGTTTGAAAACGGCGATGGCTTCGTTGGGGCGGTTGCGTTGCTGCAGTTGATAACCCAGGGCGTTGAGCGCTCTTTCGGTATTGGTGTACGCGTTCGCGGGCGCAGCTTTGAATTGCCGATACTTTTGCAGGAAGGTGGCGAAATTGCCCTCCGGCAGCGCCTCCGTTACGATGACGGTGAAGTCTTGCCCCGGCTTGTATTCCAAGACGGCGTCCAAGGCCGGGTCTTGATTGTTGCGGTAATCGCTAGCCGTAAACTCCGCCGCGATTTCCGGCGCCGTCCAGTTGCGTTGATCAAAGGGCGGAAGGTCTTGCCACCAAACCGACGAAGCCCGTATGACCAAACCGCTGTTGGGCAATGCGAAGGGGTGCGCGTCGCCGTAATGATTCGGACGTCCGCCGGTCGGCTCGCCCACAAAAATGACGTTGGTGTATTTCTCAAGTTCGTTGACCAGGTTTTGCGCGGCGGAGAAGGTTTGCCGCCCGATGAAGGTGAACAGCTTGCCGCGTTCGTTCACCTTCGATTTGATCAGGCCGATAATGATCGGGCGGATCAAGCCATTGTTGCCGCCGTCGTTGAAACGCAGATCGAGTGCAAATTTGTCCACTGAATTGGCCGCGACGAAATCGAAGACCTTGTTGAAAAAGGCTGCGACGCTTTCATCGGGCTTGTTTTCCACAGCGCGGAATTGAACATAAACGGTCCTGGTAGCGGGCAGGTATTCAAACCAGTACCAGTTGGCCTGATCCTTGGCCCACAAGGGCGGCGGAGTTTGCGCTTGGGTTCGGGCGTCAATCCAGTTGGCCGGAACTTGAAGGACATCTAAGACCTTCGCCGTGGGTTTGAGTTCCAGCTCTCTCCGTTTGCCTGCCTGTTCGACCACCAGCTTCAATGATTGCAAGTCAGCAGTAAGTTTGAGCGCGTGCAAGACTTCGGGAATTGAAAGCAGCATCGGGCCTGTGCGTTTGACGCCCATTTCGTTATCACGCCCAACCAGGTCGCGCACTTTGCCGAGCGCCTCCTCTGCTGAAGTATTGCCGATGCGCAAAACCTTCACGCCAGCCAATTCGCCCAATTCCGGCGCGGCCTGGCGCACAAACAAGCCGTCGCGATAAAGATAAAACCCGAGGGGATAAGCCCCAGCGCTGAAGGCATTGAATGGGTCCACGCGGGTGTGCCCGTCGCGGCTCATTGCCGTGATGCGCATGAACTCGACGGCGATCTCGTGCCCGGCCAAAGCCGGGATTTGACCGTCCAGCTGTTTAACGGCACTGTCGAATTGCGCGCGCGTCATGGTGTGAAAGAGATTCTTGTGACGCTTGGGCAACTCCTCGGCAAAGAAGCGCAAATCGGTGCGCCATTGTTCTGCGGTCAACGGCGCGCGCGTTTGCGGCTGTTGCGCTCCCGCTTCCAAACACAAGGTTGCCCAAAAGACCACGAAAGCAAGGGCCAGTTGAGGTTTGGTCATTGCGATTCCTTTAGATGAGAGGATTTGGATCGTTTCACTTGCATTTCTCCAACGTAGGCTCGGCGGCACATCGGTTTATCAGTGAATCGTCTTAGTGAGTTCCGTTCGACACAGCGCTTTTCACAATTTTTCTCGGAAACAATCCATCACGCATCGCAGCGTTGTATGCGAATGCCGCCATCACGACTGAAGCCTGCTGCAAATCCTCGGGAAGCACGCGTTCATACAAATCCTGCGTGGAGTGCCACGACTTAGTGAAGTATTCTATCCGGTCCTGAATAAACTGAAACCCCGGCAGACCAACGTGCACAAACGGCTCGTGGTCGGTGCTCGTCGTCCGTTCAAGCGTCAATGTCGAAGCGCCAAGGTCGCGGAAAGGCTCCAGCCATCGCCGGAAGATTGGTCGGACATTTTCCATCCCTTCCATAAAGACTCCGCGCACTTTACCCGTCCCATTATCGTTGTTAAAGTAGACGGAGAATTTTGCTGCCTCGGGTTTGTGTTTAATGGCGCCCCTCGCGGAATCGATTTCGGCAAAGTGCTGTCGAATGTATGCGTTGGATCCAAGCTCTCCTTGTTCCTCTCCACTCCAAAGTGCAATGCGAATCGTTCGACGCGGCTTTAGACCAAGCGACTGCAAAATCCGAACAGCTTCCATGCAGGTCGTTACACCTGTTGCGTTATCCGTTGCGCCAGTGGCGCTGTGCCACGAATCCAAGTGGGCACCAATCATCACGACTTCATCCTTCAAATCCGTTCCCGGAATTTCGGCAATGACGTTAAACGAAGAGTCGGCTCTAATAATTTCGACATCCATTTTCATTTCAACCTTCGGGTGCAGACCCTTTTGCATCACTCGTAACAATCGCTGATAGTGCTCAATTCCCACATAAATTTGTGGAAGTATCTTGGGTGCATCCCATCGATAGGCCGGCTTGAATTCTGAAGCTGGAGCATCCCAATCCCGTGGAACGCCCGCCGCCTGAACAAATTGCATGTTGCCTGCGTCATTGAAAGCCGTCGTCATCACAGCCAGCGCTCCTTCCGATTCAATCAACTTCCATTTTTCCCAATTCAATCGCAGGCCGATTTTTTGAGCCTCTGTCGGGGCAGGAGGATTGACGAAGCTTGATGGCGCATCTGCAGGAGTCGCTTCAGCATTTGCGTACCGAAGGAGCGATGAATCCGATTCACGAATTGCTCGGATGGTCCAGTATGGCTCCACGGACCGCGGATCGCTGAGCATCACAATCTTGTTTTTCAATTTCCCCTTGTAGGTTGCCAGAGCGCTATCTGTTTTTGCTTCGAGGTAGATGACCTCTGCGGTGATCGTTCCGTTCGTTCCTGGCGACCAGGCCTTCGGAAAGGATTGCAGCGGCCACGGTTGATCCATCAGCACTGTTGCCGAATATTTTTTCAGCGTCCAGCCTTTCCCCCAAGGTCCCCACGCTTCGAGATGTGGGTTTTCAAGATTCCATTCTTTCAGTTTTGAACGCACCCACTCTGTAGATTTTAAATGTCCAGTTGAACCGGTGAGCCGTGGTCCATTCACATCTGTGAGGTATGAGAGTATTTCCATCACCTGCGACCGTTTGAACCCCTCCTCCCGAATTTTTGCGATTGCGGAAGAATCTATTGCCTCCCATTGGGCTAAGAGAGAGCCTGATGATAGCGCAACGACCACAAAAAGTTTTCCTATCAAACGAGACATACGAACTCCTTGAAATGAATGGAATGGTGTTGACTCCCGGCATTACGGGAATTGAAGGGTGGGGTTGCGAAATCGTCCCAATTTTACGTGTCCTTTCTTCCACGAGCAACGCCGCTGCGGCAAGCCGCTTCGTTTAGAGGTTGAACCGATGCGTGTCAGAACGACTCTGCTCGTCTTGAAATGGAGGGGGAAATCCTCTACATTGGTTCGGCAATTTCGATGAACGCCCCGCAAAGGAACTCACGATGAGCACGGTTTCGGCTATCTCGCCCAACAGCAATATTCCGTACGGATTACAGCGGTCCAACGGGATATCCGTCGTCCTTAATTTTGTCAATGGTGCCTGGAAGGAATCCAGTGCGACAAGGTTTTTGCCGGTCACGAATCCCGGACTCGGCAAGCAGATTGCAAACGTCCCCCTCTCCCCAGCCAGCGAGGTCGATGAAGCTGTGAAAGCGGCGGAAAGAGCACAGGCAGGTTGGTCATCAACCCCTATAAAAGAGCGGGCACAAGTGTTCTTTCGGTATAAACAATTGTTGGAGAAGAACTCGAATCAACTTGCCGAGCTCATACACGAAGAGAACGGCAAGACACTGCCGGAATCGGTCGCGGAAGTCGAAAAGAGTATTGAGGTAACGGAATTTGCTTGCTCCATGCCGCAGCTCGTCTCCGGCGAGATACTTGAGGTAAGCAAGGGAGTCGAGTGCCGCATCGACCGATATCCGGTGGGCGTGGTCGCAAGCATTACGCCCTTCAACTTTCCGCTGATGGTGCCGAACTGGACAATTCCCAACGCGCTCGTGCTTGGCAATACCATGGTTCTCAAACCTTCCCAACTCGTTCCGCTGAGCTCGCTGCGCATCGCAGAGTTGTTGAAGGAAGCGGGACTACCAGAAGGCGTGTTCAACGTCGTGAATGGCGCGCAGGAAGTAGTGGAAGCGATTTGCGATCACTCAGGCATTTCCGGCGTTACCTTTGTCGGCTCGACGAAAGTCGCCAAAATTGTGTACGCGCGAGCAACGTCGCATCACAAACGGGCGTTGTGTCTCGGGGGTGCAAAAAATCATCTCATAGTGCTGCCGGATGCGCATCCAGAAATGGCGGCGACCAATATCGCGGCATCGATGAGCGGATGCGCGGGACAGCGCTGCATGGCCGCGAGCGCCATGGTTGCTGTGGGCGCGGTTGACCACATCGTTCAACAGCTTGTCGTTGAGGCAAAGAAAATTGTTCCCGGCGAAAACCTCGGCTCCGTTATCTCCCAAGAGGCGAAAACGCGCATCGAGGGATACATAACGGAAGCCGAGCAGCAAGGAGCAAAGATCCTCTTGGACGGGCGTGGGGCGAAAGTGAAAGGCAAAGAAGAGGGATTCTTTGTCGGGCCAACGGTCATTGATTATGTTCGGCCCGACATGAAAATTGCCCAGCAAGAAGTCTTCGGACCCGTGCTTTCGATTATGCGTACGAAAACCGTTGATGAAGCGCTTGAGATTGAGAACAACAATCCATACGGCAACGCCGCCTCGGTCTTCACTCAAGACGGCGGGATGGCAAGGTATGTCTCCGAGCGCGCGAGCGCAGGTATGATCGGGGTGAACATTGGCGTACCCGTTCCACGCGAACCCTTTTCGTTTGGCGGATGGAACGAATCAAAATTTGGCGCGGGGGATATCACCGGAAAGAGTTCAATCGAGTTCTTCACGAAACCAAAAAAGACAACCATCAAATGGAATCCCGAGGCGTGGAAGAATTGGATGAGCTAAAGCTCTCGATGTCAACACATTCGTGTCATCAGAACTTCAGAAATCAGAGAATCTACTTTCAAGATGACATCAATATGTCATTCCCTACGATGAGGAACATAGATAGTTTGCAATGGGTCACCAACAAACTATTCAATCCTTTTTCTCTTGGAGGATATCATCATGAAACACCAAATGTCTTCGCACCTTCTCGTTGCGCTTCTGGTTCTTGGAGAATCCCAAGCACAAACAATTTGGACTCAACGAACTGCCGGAAGCAGGCTTACGATCGAATATATGCAGCCAACGTTTGCTAACACGATTTCTTGGCTTACAACCTCGGGCAGCATTGTTACCCTGAATGGCAAAGTGCAGGTGGGATCATCCGTCGGTGTCATCGTTGAGGTTCCCTACGTGTCAGGTACCATTTCAACCTCTTTTCCTTTTGCAAGCTCTGCCGGGTCGGTCAGTGAAAAAAAAGGAGGGAATGTTTATGTGGGACTCGAGATTGGGAATTTTGAGTCAAACATTTTCTTGGAGATTGGTGCCAGGCCATTTGCAACTGAAACCTCATCCTCTTCCGGAATAATTCCTATGGTCGGAGCCATAGGAGATTTTGACCGACAAGAAGCCTATCTCGAAAAAATGTCTTCTTATCAAGCCGCGTTGAATTTGACGTCGACCCAAACGCAAGGATTTGTCTATCGCGTTCGTGTTGGACCCACCATTTTTGTACCTAAGACCACAGGTAGTGAATCGATCACGCTGATGGATTATGGCTTGAAGATGGGTTACGATAACGGCCAATTAGGTCTCCTAGGAGGAATTTCCGGACGATGGAACACAAAAATAAAATCTGGAAAAGCAGCATACCATCATCTTGCTCTTGACCTTGGGTATCGCTTCGGCAAGATTCGTCCTGCTTTCTTTTACAGAATGCCACTTGATAAAGAGATGACCGACATTGTGGCTAGGACCATCGGAGCGAATATTACGGTCGCGCTGTAAGAAAATCTTCCTCGATGCAAGCGTCATTTAGTGGATCAACTAGATCGATAGTCTACACCGGCGATATCACCGGAAATAGCTCCATCGCATTCTTCACAAAGCCGAAGAAGACGACCATCAAATGGAATCCCGAGGCGCGGAAGAATTGGATGAGCTAACGGAATCGTGAGATCAAAAACAATGTTGAAACTCGTTGCGATTCCCCACCGCAAGTTGGCCTCATCCCCAGTCGCTGAACGGCTGAGACACAATTTGTTGCTCGAGCAACTTTCAGACGAGGATTTCGAATTCGTCCGACCCCTGTTGAAGGAGCGTCGCTACAAAGAAGGCGACATCATCGTCAATGTCAAGCACGATTCGTCGGGGCTTTTCCTGCTAGTCGAAGGCCGAGTGAAGATTTCCAGGCAGACTAAATCGGGTCGCGAACTGGTCACGGCCGTACTCCACGTCGGCGATTTTTTTGGTGAGCTTGAACTCATTGATGGACGGCCACGCACTTCCACCGTTGTTGCGCTTGAATCGTGCGCGGTCTACGAAATGCAACGGGAACCGTTTGAACGATTGCTCGCCACAAACCTTCCATTCACAAAACGTCTGCTTGAAGTCCTTTCCGTTCGGCTGCGCGCATTGAATCATCAGTTCGCCCTCGAAATCGATACAAACACAGACCTCACGCTCGCGGAATTGGAAAAGCTTCAGCGGCTGATCGAGGCGGCAAAAACAGTCAACTCCACACTCGATCTCGACAAACTCTTGACGATCATCCTTGACACTGCGCTCGAGGTTGTTCATTGCGACCGCGGAACGATTTACTTGGTGGATGAGAAGAGGCGTGAGTTAAAATCCAAAGTCCTAAAGGGGATGGAGATCATAGAGATCCGTCTTCCGATCGGTAAAGGGATTGCCGGATACGTTGCCGCGACCGGCGATGTGCTCAACATTGACGACGCATACCTCGATCCACGGTTCCATCCGGAAATTGATTCCCGATCCGGGTATCGCACCGCCAATATTCTTTGCGTGCCGATGAAGAATAAGGGGGGCACCATCATCGGCGTGTTGCAACTGCTCAACAAGCGGGGGGGATTGTTCTCCAAGGATGATGCCGGGTTCATCGAAGCTCTCTCCGTCCACGCGGCAATTGCCATTGAAAACGCACGGCTTTACGAGCAGGAGCGGCAGAAACTCGCCCTCGAAAAGGAGATTCACGCAGCTCGAAACGTGCAAATGAGTCTTCTGCCGCAGACCTCCCCCTCCATCCCCGGGTACGAGATCGTCGGAAGAAGTATCTCGGCAAAGGTCGTGAGCGGCGACTATTTTGACTTCATTCCGGCAGGAGAGAACAGGACAGCAATTTGCGTGGGCGATGTAACAGGAAAAGGGCTTCCGGCTGCACTTTTGATGGCAAATCTCCAAGCAATCTTACGAAGTCAGATCATGCTTCGCGCACTGCCCCGAAAAACAATGGTCCGCTCGAACAAACTCCTTTACCAAAGCACAAGCACAGAGAAATTCGTCACGTTGTTCTATTCCATACTTGATTCGAAGAAACACCTGTTGAGCTACACCAACGCCGGTCACGAATATCCAATCATGGTTCGGAACAACGGATCGGTTGAACTGCTTGCCATTGGCGGAACGGTCTTAGGCATCGTGGACGATTATGCATACGAAGATGCAACGATCGCGATTGAACCCGGCGATACACTCGTGATGTACTCGGATGGAATCTCTGAAGCGGTGAACCACGATGAGGTCCAATTCGGCAAAGAAGTACTCGAACGTATCATACAATCGAACCGCCAACAATCGGCAGACGTTCTTCTCAATCGAATCGTCGAATCCGTCCAGTCTCATGTCGGCTCAACGCCGCAAATGGACGACATCACTATCGTTGTCGTCAAGCGCACCTCTTAAACATCCCTACACCAGAATCCTGCTGGGATAAGGTGCTTGCGAACCGATGCTTCAAGAAGATCGCTTCAGAGTTAGGCTTGCTTTTTCCGCATTAATCCCCAATACACAAGAAACGCAACGCCAAACCCCACAAACCACGCGTAGCTGTACAATCCCATCCAGAATTGCCCGACGAAATTGGCATCAACAACTCTAATGGTTCCAAGAAATCCGGGAATGTTCGGCAGCACTCCCAGCACCAGTGCGGCTACCGCCGCCAAATTGAATCCGCCGCTGTAAGAATAGAGGCCTTCGGCTCGGTACAGGTCTTCTGCCTTCAGGGAGGTCTTGCGAACCACAAAGTAGTCGCAGATCAAAATTCCGCCGATAGGTCCGAGCAACGCCGAGTACCCGACAAGCCACGTAAAAATGTAGCCGCTTGGGTCGGCCACCAATTTCCACGGTTGGATCAGAATACCGATGATGCCTGTAATCAAACCACCGATGCGGAAGGTGATTTTCGACGGCCAGAGGTTGGCGAAATCGTTCGTTGGGCTGACAACATTCGCAGCAAGGTTTGTCGCAAGGGTTGCAAGGCACAACGCAAACAAGGATACCGCGAGCACGAGTGGGTTTGTGAATTTTGTGATCAACACAACCGGATCCCAAATCGGTAACCCGCCATAGATAACGACCGTTGCCGAGGTGACGGCGACGCCGATGAATGAGTAAAGCGCCATGGTGGTCGGGAGTCCAATTGCCTGACCTATCACGTGGTCCCGCTGCGATTTCGCATAGCGCGTGAAGTCCGGGATGTTGAGCGAGAGTGTTGCCCAAAACCCAATCATCCCCGTCAACGACGGAAAAAAGTAGGCCCAAAACTGTCCCGATTTAGATTGACCGACTTCAAACGCGGAGGGCTGAGAGAGCATCGGCCCGAAGCCGCCCGCTTCGCGATACGCCCACGCGAGCAACGCGAGACCAAGTACGATCAACAGCGGAGCTTTGATGTCAAGAAGGAATCTGATCGAATCGATGCCTTTGTAGATGACAAGCATGTTGATTCCCCAGAAGAACATGAAGCAGCCGAATTGCACAATATTAATGCCGGCCATCCAAGTCGGCAGTGCGTCCCACTGCGGCAGGTAGATCGTCGCGATCTTGTAGATTGCCCAACCGCCGATCCACGTTTGAATGCCGAACCACCCGCACGCAACGAGTGCCCGTAGCAGTGCTGGGATATTCGCCCCAAGCACGCCGAACGATGCACGACAATACACGGGAAACGGAATTCCGTATTTCGCCCCTGCGTGCGCGTTCAAGATCATCGGGACGAGCACGATGAGATTGCCGAAGAAGATCGTCAGAACGGCTTGATACCAGTTGAATCCCTCACTGATGAGCGACGAGGCAAGCATGTAGGTGGGGATGCAAGCCGACATCGAAATCCATAGCGCCGCGATGTTGTATATGCCCCACTTCCGCTGTGCCGCCGTGGTTGGAGCAATGTCATCGTTGATGAGCGAGCTGCTGTGGAGCGCGGCAATGTTTGTTTCGATGATTTCGGAGGAGAACATTCCGGCCATAGCGAACCTCGAATGTTAGTGGGTTGAAGAATTGATGGCGCTTCGAATTAAGCAAGAATAGTTGGGAGACAACTTAGGAGGATTGGAGCGATATTGCAAGACAGAACTTAAGCGTTCAAGGCTGCAACCAGTTTTTCAATTGCGGCCTTGTCGTTTCGCGTGAGTGGAAGTAGTGGACTTCGCACTTCCCCTCCTTCGTATCCGCGCAGCGATGCGGCGAACTTCAATCCCGCAACACCGAAGGTCTGGGTAACAGCAACGTTAAGCGGAATCAATCTCGCCTGTAACTGCTCGGCATCCGCCAATCTCCCCGCCTCGAACAGCAACACAACTTCGGCGCATTCGTTTGGCAACACGTTTGCCAGCGCAGCGATGCTCGAGCGACAACCAAGCTTGAGTCCTTCCAGCAGCACAGATGCTGATCCAGCGATGACTTGGAATCCCGCCTTCGCCACTTTGAGATAGCGTCCAAGCTGCGCCGCCTCTCCTTTGCTGTCCTTCATCCCGATGATGTTCGGATGCAGGCTCAACGTGCGAACAACATCTGTCGAGAGATTGATGTGTGTATACTTCGGAACATTGTAGAGCACGACGGGAATTTTCGATTGATCTGCGACGGCGGAGAAATGATGAATCATTGCTTCGTCCGTCATCTGGTCTCCGTAGAACGACGGAGTGATCACCAGCGCCACTTGCGCGCCTGAGGCAGCTGCCGCACTCGTCAGCTCGATTGTGCAGCGCGTCGATTCGAGTCCGGTCCCGGCGATGACCATTCGTCCGGGCGTGGCGTGTTTCGCCGTTAATTCGATGAGGCGAAGTTTTTCTCGCTCGGAAAGATAGACGGCTTCGCTGTTCGAGCCAAGCGCAACGTAGCCGCTCAGATTGGTCTTGTTCCACCGCTCGATGTTGCGGATAAACGCTTCCTCATCCACTTGTCCCCGTAGGTTGAATGGCGTGAGCATCGGCGGAAAAATTCCCTGGATCAACAATGGCGGCTCTCAGATGAATTTCATACTTCAACTAAGTTCTTGCGGTTGTTGCCAACCTTATGGATGTCGTAGCATTTGCCACATTCGAGCGGATGAGGAGATGGCATTCTTCTTTACCTTGGTAAAGCCTGACAGGTTTAGCAGGGTCGATCGCCGAGAAACCTGTCAGGCTTATCATTTCATCGGACGGTCAAGACGTCCGCCTTCACTGCCGCATCGAGCAGCGCAACGACATCGTCAAGCGAAACGTTCCAATAGTACCACGAGCCCGCGGCCGCAGCCTCCGCATACGCAGCTTTGTAGATTTCAAGATAGCTTCTCTTCCCATCCACGAAATTATAGACCTCATCCCGCATCAGTCCGTGCAGGTTAGTTTGCACTTGCACGTTGCCGCGGTTGTCGAAATACTTCTTGAGAGGTGAGACGTTCGCAGGAATTTTCTTCGAAGCCGCAACTTCAGCTGGCGATAGTTTAGCCGTTTTCGGTTCGCTGCCTCTCATCTGTTTGTAAAACGTCCGCAGGTCTCCGACGAGATCATCCTCTTTCTTCCTCATTTGGTCCGACAGCTCGTCTATCGCTCTTGATGCATTCTTATCTGTTCCTGCAAAGACGCGCGCCGAGCTTAGCGCACGAATTTCCCGTGCGACACCTTGCTGTACGACGAAGCTAGCCTCTTTCCATCGGTCATCGGTGCTTTCTTTGTATTCCTTCAGCAACCTGACAGAGACCTCGAAATCATTTGCGAGACGCTTCAACCCTTGGGCAAATGTCTCGCCCACAATCAGAGGAACATCCTTCGACTCAGCGAACGCCAGCACGTATGCGATTGAGCCGTTGATAAACGCGTTCCGTCTGAGCTGCGTTTGATCAATCTTATCCAGATCATCGTCGGAAGAATGGATGTAGTCGTCATCCCAGTTTATCATCGCAACCGCGGGAACGCCGACTGCGCCTTCGAGGAAGGTCATGTGATCCGACGACCCAAACCAGGGAATGAACCGCGCGGCATATCCCTGTCGTGAACCGCGCGTGGAGTAGAGCGGACGCGTGTGTGGGCGCGGTAATCCGCCTTGTCTGCTGGCGGAAAGGAAGGCATTATTCGTGAGGATAACGTAATTGCCAATGCTTTCAAAGATCGCATCGAGATATGAAGTTCGAGAGTGCGGCGCAAAGATGAGATGCTGCACCCGGCTTCCCATCGCCTGATTGGCGCCCACCATGTCCTGATGCACGTTCGCTAGAAAGTTTTTTACATCTTCGGGGTGCTCTTTGAAATACTTGTACTCGGAAGAGATTTCATCCGTCCACCAAAATCGGATGTCGCGCAAGGGGCGAGGGATTTTCCCATCCTTGATCAGCCTTGCAAGCGTGCGGCCGATTTCAAGAACGTTTGCGCAACCGCTGCCGTCGTCGTTCGCGGAGGATTTTTCTTCCTGCAGATGCGCGGTGATGATAATCTGTTGGTCGTGGTATTTTGTGCCGCGAATCCACGCTTCGACAAACCCCGTCCGCCCGGGCGCTTTGCCAATCTCCGTCTCCACCTTCGCCTTTAGCACAACGCGGCCGCCATTGGCTTTCTTCCCCGTCCCGAAAAAATCTTGCGGTTGCGTTGTCTCAAGGATTTTTCTCAATGTCTCGCCTTTGCGCGGGGAAATGCTAAAGGCAAACGTCGGGTCTTTCCCTTCCGGAGGCGTGATGCCAATCCGATTCCACGCAATCTGATCCGGATAGTCGAGCATGCTTTTGCTCTCAGATGTTTGATAGGTAACGATACCGACTGCCCCTTTTGCGTAGACGGCATTCTTCGCGGCGGTGCTGGGCGATCCGTTGGTGAGCACGATTTTTCCCTTGACGTCGAGATTCTTCACAGCATCTTCAGAGCCGTTGCCGATGTAGATCAATTCTGCGGTGAGATTCGCGCTGTGGCTGCCGTCGGCGAGGTAGACATTCTGCTCGGCGATGTCGGCAAGCTTCAACTCCACCGGTTCCATCATCCATAGCTCCGCGGATTTTGCAGTGTAGTTGGGACCGCCCATCGTCTGTTCGACGAAATGGACATCCTCGAGTCCCGCTTCTTTGGCGGCTTGCTGCATATAGTCGGCCGCTTTGAAAAAGCCATCCATCCCGGAGTCGCGGTGATAGTGAGAAAGCCAGCGGATTGTCTCAAAAGCACGGTCGCCCGAGATTTCGTTCGAGAGCATTCGAATTTCTTCGTCGGAAAGAAATGGAGTTGTTTGAGCTTCTAACCAGTTTGCGGCCATTCCGCAGAGCAGCGAAAGAGAGAACAGAGAAAACTTGAACGGAACTTTCATTGTTAACCTTTCAGGTTTAGGAGTGACACACTATTTTTTTCGTGCGTTGTAGATCTTGGCAACAATTTTCCAGCCGTCGCCAAGTTTAAGGAGCGATAGGTAGTCCACGTACACGGACCGGGGGTATTGTTCCTCCACTTTGACCGAAGCAGTGTTGCCGGTAATTTCGAGGGCAGTGATTTTCAGATCCCCTTCCTCTTCTTTTCCGGCGCTTGCCTCAAAGCCCTTGTACCATTGGTCCTGTGTTAGCTGGCCGAGCGAGCCATCTTTCTTTACCCAAAATAGTTTCGCTTCGGGATAAAAAGCCTTCTTCAGACTTGCAACGTCGTTGAACTTCAATCCGTGCAGATACGACTGCACAACTTGTCGCAACTGTGTTTCGGAAGAGTCTGTTGATTGCGCAGCCAACGGCTGGAGACTCATTGCGATTATGATGAGATATGATGCAGTAACAACTGCCGTGTTTCTTTGCATTGCAAATCCTTTTGGCGATTGGCGGTTGAGGAAACTGTGAACAGTGAGGAAAAAGTTAAGGAGGAGTTTCCTTCTTGACAAACAAATAATACGCAAACCCGAGCAGAAAGACCGCGTGCATAGCAACCGCTCCCCAGCCGTCGGAATTCATCGCACCGCTCGCGGTTCCGTAGGCGTCAACTGCTCCTGTGAGCAGTTGCACAACGATGTTCGTGCTTAGCACAACTCGAACCGCTGACGGCTCGGTGAAGTTTCGCGAGAGTAGATTCAGCGCTCCGATCGCAATCAGCATCGATCCGACGGAATAGCCCAACAGTTTCATTGGCGCGTCAACGACGAAACCATAGTTGCCGAGCATTCGTTCCGGTGTGAGAAAGAACAGCGCGCCAAAGAACGCCGGGATGACCGCCATAATGGTGAGAAACATTGAACGTCTCATGCATTGCCTTTCATAATCATTTAATCTCATTCACTTCCACGCCCCCGCGTATGTGTCACGCTTGATGAACTTGCCACGTCCGGCTTTGCCGTTCCAGACTCCCTTGTCGACCAAAACCTCGCCGCGAGAGAGCACTGTCTCTGCATTGCCTTTCACTTTGAATCCTTCGAACATCGAATAATCCACGCGCATGTGGTGCGTGTCGGCAGAAATGGTGTGCTCGCTGGTTGGGTCCCAGATGACGATATCCGCATCGCTGCTGATTGAGATGGTGCCTTTGCGCGGGTAGAGTCCGAACATTTTCGCTGGCGCCGTCGACACGATTTCTACCCAGCGATTGACGGAGATGCGATTCATGTTCACGCCGTGATGGAAGAGCAACTGCAAGCGGTTTTCCACGCCGGGGCCGCCGTTAGGAATTTTTGCAAAGCTGTCTCGCCCCAATTCTTTCTGCTCCTTGAAACAGAACGGGCAGTGGTCGGTGGAGACGACTTGCAGCGTGTTTTTCTTGAGCCCCGCCCAGAGTTTATCCTGATGCCATTTTTCTCTGAGCGGCGGCGTGAAGACGTACTTCGCTCCTTCAAAGTTCGGTCGATCCAAATCTTCAATCGACAGGAGCAAATACTGCGGACACGTCTCTGCGAATGCCGGCACACCCCGGTCGCGCGCCTCGGCAACTTTTTCCAGCGCGTCATTGCTTGACAAGTGAACAATATAGACAGGCGCACCCGCCATCTGTGCCAACGCAATGGCGCGATTCACGGCTTCGCCTTCTGCAGTTGTTGGGCGAGTGAGTGCGTGATAGATCGGGGCAGTTTTTCCTTCCGCAAGCGTTCGTTGAACAATTAGGTCGATGACGCCCCCGTTCTCTGCGTGCATGCACACAAGCGCGCCGTTCTTCCCCGTTTGCTGCATCGCGCGGAAAATCGTCGCGTCGTCCACCATCAGCACACCGGGGTAAGCCATAAAAAGTTTGAAACTCGTCACACCCTCACGGACCATTTCGTTCATGTCTTCGAGATGCGCCTCGGGCAGGTCCGTGACAATCATGTGGAGCGAGTAATCGGTCGTGGCCTTCTCTCCCTTCTTCCACCAGGTGTCAAGAGCCTCGCGAATCTTTGTCCCCTTCCCCTGAATCGCAAAGTCGATGATGCACGTCGTTCCGCCGAACGCCGCCGCGCGCGTGCCTGTCTCGAAATCGTCGCTCGACGTCGATCCGCCGAAGGGCATGTCCATGTGCGTGTGCACGTCAACGCCGCCGGGAATGATGTACTTGCCCTTGGCGTCGATCGTCTTATCCGCTTGCATCTTCAAGTCTGTTCCGATGGCCGAGATTTTTTCTTTGTCGATGAAAATATCGGCGGTGTAATCTTGTTCGGCAGTGATGACGCGGCCGTTTTTTATGAGGATAGACATAGGAAGACCCTCTTAGGTTTTTTTAGGAGTTGGCAGGTTTGCGTGAGGCAACCCGCGGTGTCCGCCTTCTGACCAGATACTTGGCGCCCGGTTCTGAAACCTGGAACCCGATGCGACGCTTGGGCGGCTGAGGCGGCTGCATCAATTGCCGAAGGGCATCGAAGACAACCTTAAACTGAGTATCGTATTTTTCTTCAAGTTCGTCCAGCTTCAAGACTAATTCTTTATGCGTCGCCAAGATTTCTCTCAACTTCACAAACGCACGCATAATGGCAATGTTCACCTGAATCGACCGATTGCTGTTGAGTACCGAAGAAAGCATCGCAACACCCTGTTCGGTAAAGGCGTAGGGCCGGTAGCGTCTTCCGCCACGGCCGTTTGAGGTCACAAATTGTGACCTCAAACGATTAAACTCCTTTGGGGAAAGTTGAAAGGCAAAGTCCGGAGGAAATCTCCTCCGGTTTCTTCTCACTGCTTGGAGCAATACCTTTGTTGGGACTTCATAGAGCTCTGCCAAATGAAAATCCAACATGACTTTCTCTCCCCTCAGAAGGAGAATATGCTGACGGATGACGCTTTGGCGAACAACGTTCCCCATCGTCAGTAGCCGGCCAATTTCAGCGCCTCTTCGCGTGGGATCGCGACAAGCGTTTCGCTAGACGCGAACTCAGCCAATCCCGTGAAACCCTTCATTGCGGCCTTCTCGTCCGGCCACTCCACGGTTACGATTGCATCGAACCGTCCGAGCGTCCAGTAAGCTGAAAGGATTTTGCCACCTGCGGCCTGAATGGATTGCGGGCCAATGTTGATTTCTTTCTTCGACATCTTGCGGCGAAATTTCAACAGCGATACAGTAGTCATGGTAATCCTCCTAGATAATTGAGATGAGACATATGTAATTTTTTTTCAAGCCAAACGACAAAGAGAACAATCCCGAATTGCCTCGCGTCTTAGAGGTCAACCTTCGTTTTCCCTGAGTCGACTTCTTTGATAAACTTCAACAGACCCTTGAAGTACGTCTGCTGGTCATCCCACATGCTCAAGTGGCTTCCGTTGGGGCAATAGAGATGACTTCCGTGCTGGACTTGCGTCGACATCCATTTCATATGTTCAGGATTCATCGTGTCGTATTGCGCACCGATCGTGAGTGTAGGCACTGAGATTTGAGCAAGCTCTTTCTTCCGATCCCACTTTTCGAGCCGGCCCGAAATACCAAACTCACTCGGGCCTTGCATGGTCACATACACTTCTCCATTAAGTTTTGCAAACGCACGGTTGAGGGGATCGGGCCATTCGGCGAGACGGCAAATATGCTTTGCGTAGAAATTGGGCATCAGCAATTCCATGTAGCGGGGATTGTTGAAGTCTTTTTTCGCTTCGATTGCTCGAACTTCTTTCAGCACTGCCGGGTCCATTTGATTAGCTAGAACCTCATCGGCGTACTGGCCGTAATCGGGACAGCTTGCCATCATGTTGGAAATAATCAGCCCTTTTAGATTTTGCTGATACTTCAGCGTGTATTCCATCGCAAGAATTCCACCCCAAGAACTTCCGAGTAGATAGAAATTCTCCTTCGTAAGGTTCAGCGCCTGGCGCACCTGCTCAACCTCCTCCACGAACCTGTCAAGCTGCCAGAGGTCGTTATCCTTCGGCTGGTCGGAGTAGGCCGAACCGAGCTGGTCGTAATAAATGAACTCGATTCCTTCTGCTGGAAGGAAGCTTTCAAACGATTCGAAGTACTCGTGCGTGGCGCCCGGACCACCGTGCAACAGCAGGAGTTTGATGCGCGGATTATTTCCGACCCGTTTCGTCCAGATTTTGAAATTTCCCTTCGGCGTGCTGATGGGAATAAGCTTCACTCCTCCCGCTTGCACGCCCTCTCCGTGGGACTTAAAGTAGTTTTCGTATGTTTCGCGGCGTTCGCCGCACGAAACAAAGAGCAGCGGAAGCAAAACGAGCAATGTCCTTTTCATAATAGCTCCGGAAAGTAATGGGATAAATTGGTTAATGAATTTCTATGCCGTGTTTCTTCTGGAACGCGCGCAGGTCTTCCCATTGCACCGGCTGAGGCAGCTCTTTCATCAATTCGTTCCACGTTTTGGATTGTGATCCATCGTCAAGCCGTTCCATGGAAATGCAACTTTCCACTGGACAGACGATGTAACAGAGCCGACAGCCAACGCAATCATTCTCACGAACCTTCGGCTGGTTGATCGATTCGATATGTCCGTTGACTCGCTTCTTTTTCAGAGTCATGTCGATGCATTGATGGGCGGTGTCTTCGCACGCGATATAGCAGAGATTGCATTGAATGCACTTCGATTCGTCGATGCGCGCGACCGCTTTGAACAAGAGATTGAGGTTGCCAAAATCCGAAATACGGTGGAGCGATTTCCCGCGGAAGTCGTCGAGCGTCTTGTATCCTTTGGACTCCATCCAATTCGAGAGACCTTCCGTCAAGTCGTTCACGATGCGGAAGCCGTAGTGCATGGCA
>Ga0315281_10000313_pt1 | contig 66573 bp, 62 predicted proteins | sample YL17G07_0_MG_FD_204540 | JGI IMG/M metagenome (GOLD analysis project Ga0315281, IMG submission 204540) | Sediment microbial communities from Yellowstone Lake, YNP, Wyoming, USA - YL17G07_0 | ecosystem: Environmental > Aquatic > Freshwater > Lake > Sediment | place: USA: Wyoming | collected...
AGGCAATTATGGCCTATCTGGACAATCACAATCAAAATCCTCAGGTCTTTGTATGGAGCGCCCCAGTTGAGCGCATCCTGACCAAAATCGCCAAATGTAAAGAAGTGTTAGATTCACTACACTAGTGGTGCGTAAGACGCACCCTACAATCCTCAAGTAGGGTGCGTCTTACGCACCAAAATACTCTGAAGTTTCATGAATGACTACAAAAATAGACCAGATAGAATATTGAGGGGGGGCCGTACCCTTATCGTAAGGACTTGGAAGGGGAATCCGTAAGTTTTGCAGAAATCTCGATTTTTCCAACCCTCGCTTTCTTCCCTTTTAACCTTTTCCCCGATTTTTAAACGTGGTAAGGGTGCCCCGCCTTGATGGTCAGGGCCCGGTAGAGCTGCTCCAGGAGGACCAGGCGGGTCAGCTCGTGGGTCAGGGTGAGGCGGGACAGGGCGACCCGCTCGTTCGCCGCGGTAAGAACGGCCTCATCCAGACCCAGGTGGCCGCCCAGGAGAAAAGTCAGGGGGCGGGCCTCCTCCCCCCGGTGGCTCAGCCAGGCAGCGAATTCTTCTGAGGTAAATTCCTTCCCCTGGGGGTCCAGGGCCACAGTGTAGGCCCGGGGCGGCAACTGGGCCTGGAGGCGGGCCCCCTCCCGGGCCTTGATCATTTCCGGGGTCAAGGCCCCCACCTCTTTTTCTTCCCGCACGCTTTTGAGAATAAGCTGCAGAAAGGGCCGGAGCCGCTTCTGATAGAAGGCGACGCCGTCCCGGATGAAGCCTTCCCGGGTTTTGCCCACCATCAAGATAGTCACATTAAACATCTAACTTAAATTTATAGGGCGGCCCGTGGCCGCCATAAGTCGGCGTGCACGGCACGCCCTATAGTCTGTTTTCTCATCTGGCAGGTTTTGCAGGATTGTTGTCGCTACGTGCATATTCTCGCCACAAGTTATTTGGTAACAGACGATTAACCTCGGATAAAAATACTTCCCTATATTCCGGGGATGTAAACCTAAAGGTAACACAATGGTTATCTCTATCCCAATCCTTGTCCTTTGTATTACCCCATGTAATTCGATTATTGCCTGTTTTTTGACTGTATTGGCTTAAAGCTCTTAAACAGTTAACGACGGGCAAATCATCAGTTTGAATCGTTACGCTGTATTTATACTTTTGGTGCTCATTCATAATCATTCTCCATCGACTCTCGTCCAAATCGTTTTTTAAACAAAAACAATGAAATAGTTTATTATTCCTTTTCCTTGTTCAGCAACAGGAAGCGGCTTTTGCCCGAGGCGATGCGGGCGCCGTCGGCCAGGCGGATAATTTCGCCTTCGGCCAGGCGGCGGCTGCCGTTGGCGGGGTGCACTAAACCCCGGACCCGGACCTGCTCCCCGGGCTTCAGCGGCGCATGAAAGCGCACTTCCAGGCTCAAGGTCAGGCCTGGCCCGGCGAAGCGCCACACCGCGTGGGCCATCATCTCGTCCAGCATGGTGGCCAGGATGCCCCCGTGGATGACATCGGCCCAGCCCTGGAACTCCCGGGCCAGGGAGAGCTCCGTTTCCGCGGCCAGCTCCTCGTCAAAATAGCTGACCTCAATTTTAAAACCCCGGGGGTTGTCCTTGCCGCAGACGAAGCAGTAATTGTCGGCCAGGGGGGTGGCCGGGGGTTTCTGGGACGAGGTTTGGGGTTCCTTAGCCATCGCTCTCACGGAAACATATTGCGCCAAAATTAATAGCACAGGCGAGACGCCGGTGCCACCAAAAAGCGGCATTTGGTTGGTGAGGGAAGCCGGGGCTGGAGGTCCCGGCTTCTCTGGTTTCCATTCCCCTTATGGGGTTGGGGGAGAGGGTTTGGGAGAGGGATTGTAAGCGGCTTTTGTCCCTGGCCCCCTCTCCCAAAATAATTTCCCATTAACTCTGCTTCGGCGTCAGGCCCAGGAGGGCGGCGATCTGGCCCGCCAGGTCGGCCACCTTGGCTTCCGGGTCTTCGGTCCTGGGGGTGAGCAGTTGCGGCCGGTTCTGGTACTCCGGCTTAGGGGTCACCTCGAACTCCGGCGGGAAGGAGTCCTCAAAGTACATCTGCTGGAAGCCGATGAATTTCAGGTGGTGGGCGGTGGCGTCCAGGACCGCGACCTCATCTTTGGGAATTAGCCCCGCGGCCAGCGCCGCCCGGAATCCCGCCAGGGACTCGCCCCCCTGGGTGCAGGCGATGTGGCCGTGGCGGTTGGCCAGCAGCATGGAGTCCATGATCTCCTGCTCGCGCACCTGCACCACCGCAACGCTGCCCGCCCCGGCCCGGCGGTGGTACTCTTGCACCAGGCGGATGACCCGGGGCATGGACACCGGGTTGCCGATCATGGCGGCCTGGGCCACGGACGGCTGCACCGTCACCGGCTTAAAGACCCGTTTGGCCGGGTCCGGCTCCAGGTAGTAGCGGAACACCGGGTCGGCGTGGCGGGACTGCACCCCGACGATGCGGGGCAGGGTGGCGATGATCTCCAGGTCCTGCAGGCGCAAAAACCCCTGCAGGATGGCGGTGATGTTGCCGGCGTTGCCGATGGGCACCAGCACGGCTTTTTTCGTCAGGTCGTAATCAAAGCTTTGGGCGATTTCGTAAGCATAAGACTCCTGGCCCCGGATGCGCCAGGGGTTCTTGGAGTTGAGCAGCGCCACCTGGTAGTTATCGGCCAGGGCCTCCACCACCTTCATGCAGTCGTCGAAGACGCCGGGGATCTCCAATACCTTGGCGCCGCTGCCCAGGGGTTGGGCCAGCTGCTGGGGCGTGACCTTGCCGTGGGGCAGGAGCACCGCGGAGGCCACCTTTTCTCCCAGATAGGCGGCGTACAGGGCGGCGGAGGCGGAGGTGTCGCCGGTGGAGGCGCAGATGGCCAGCATCTTGCCGGCCCCGGGTTGACGCACCAGGAAGTTGAGGTAACTCAGGGCCGCGGCCATGCCCCGGTCTTTGAAGGAGGCGCTGGGGTTCTGGCCGTCGTTCTTGAAGTAAAAGGCGGCCCCCACTTCGTCCCGGAGTTGGTCGTTGGCGGCCACCAGGGGGGTGTGGCCTTCGCCCAGGTAGATGATGTCGGAGAGGGGGATGATCGGGGCGATGAGTTCGTAATAGAGGAAAATCCCTTTCAGGGCCGGCTCGTTGAGCATCCTGCGGTAATCGAAGAGCCGCCGCCAGAAAGCCCCGTTTTTTGTAAGGCGGGATTCGGCCTTATCCTCCAACATGAAGAGGCCCCGGCACCGGGGGCAGGTGTAGAGGAGCTCGGTGATGCCGTATTCGGCGCCGCACTCCAGGCAGCGGTAGACCATCTCGCCCGCGGGGGCGGGGATGAGGTGGGGTCGGATGTCTTCGGGGAAATCTTGGGGTTTCAAGTGGCCTCCGCGGTGGGAAATGTGGTGGGCCATGCCCACCCCACTGTGTTTCCGATTTAAGTGCTCAATTATAGGGCGGCCCATGGCCGCCGTGATTCGGCGTGCACGGCACGCCCTATAAGGTCATAATTATGGTGCGTAAGACGCACCCTTGTAATGCAGGCCTTCAGACTGTCAGATGATACTTCTTCAGCTTGTATTGCAGCAGGCTCTTGGTGATGCCCAGCAGCTCCGCGGCCCGCACCTGCACCTGGCCGCTCCTTTCCAGGGCCCGGCGGATCATCTGCTCCTCGATGTGCTCCAGGGCCTCCGGCAGCGGGGTGTGCAGGGGGATGAAGCGGTCGATGTCCAGCCTGGAATCGGGGGCGGCGGGGGCCAGCTCCCCGGGCAGATCATTGGGAGTGATCAGGTTATTGTGGCACAGGATGACGGCCCGTTCCACCACGTTTTCCAGCTCCCGGACGTTGCCCGGCCAGGCATATTGCACCAGGAGTTTCAGGGCTTCCGGGGTGACCCGGGTCTTGCCCCGGACGTTTTCGGCGGCGTACTTCCGGATGAAATGGGCCGCCAGCAGCGGCGTGTCCTCCTGGCGCTGGCGCAGGGGCGGGATGTGGAGGTGCACCACGTTGAGCCGGTAAAACAGGTCTTCCCGAAAGCGGCCGGCTTCCACCTCTTCCTTCAGGTCCCGGTTGGAGGCGGCCACCACCCGGACGTCCACCTTGATGGAGCGGCTGCCCCCCACCCGTTCGAACTCCATCTCCTGCAACACCCTGAGGAGCTTCACCTGCAAGGCCGGGGACATCTCCGCCACTTCATCCAGGAACAGGGTACCGCCGTCGGACAGCTCGAAGCGGCCCTTGCGCATGGCCACCGCGTGGGTGAAGGCCCCCCGCTCATGGCCGAAGAGCTCGGACTCCAGCAGGGTTTCGGTGAGCGCGGCGCAGTTGACGGAAATGAACGGCTTCTGGGCCCGGTTGCTGCACTGGTGAATGGCCCGGGCGATGAGCTCCTTGCCGGTGCCGCTCTCGCCGGTGACCAGGACCGTGGCCCGGGACGAGGCCACCCGTTTGACCAGGGCCAGGATCTCCTGCATGACCCGGCTCTCCCCCACGATGTTGGGGAAGCCGTATTTTTTCTCCAGCTCCTGGCTGAGCAGGAGGTTTTTGAGGATCAGGTGGCGATGCTCCAGGGCCTTGGCGATGGTGATCAGGATCTCTTCGTTCTTGAAGGGCTTCAGGATGTAATCGAAGGCCCCCTTCTTCATGGCGGTGACCGCTTTTTCCACGGTGCCGTAGGCGGTCATGATGATCACCGGCAGGTCCGGATAGAGCCGGCGCAGTTCATCCAGCAACTCGATGCCGCTCATCCTGGGCATCTTCATGTCGGTGAGCACCAGGTCCAGGTCGGAGGCCCCGGCGATTTTCAAAGCTTCCAGGGCGCCGGGAGCCGTGAGCACTTCATAGCCGGTGGCGCTCAGCAAGGCCTCCATAACGGTGAGATAATTGCTTTCGTCATCAACAACCAGGATGGTATCCATAAGGGTTTTGATCCGTTCAGTTTATCGGCGCAGGATTATGCCGGCGCCGGTAGCAATGGATAAATCAGAGCTTTGTCGGGCGCGTCTGACGCGCCATTATTGCTGCGTAAGACGCACCCGGCGATTTCTCTACGGCCTGAGCCAAACCGGCAGCCTAAGCCTGCGCGGCACAGGCGGGACGCCTGTGCCACCAAAAACTTTTTTTAAGGATGGCGGGCCCGGAGGCCCGCCCTATCATCAGAAATTTTTTTGGGGCGCCTCTCGCCACCCCCTCAAACCGCCTTTTTCAGGTCCAGCTCCGGCAGGGTGATGGTTATTGTGGTGCCCTCCCCCGGGGCGCTGTGGATCTTTAAAGTCCCCCGGTGGCTTTCGACGATGCTCTTGACGATGGGCAGGCCCAAGCCGCTTCCCCTTTCTTTGGTGGTGAAAAAAGGATTGAGAATTTTATTCAAGTTCTCGGGCTCGATGCCTTCGCCGTTATCCCGGAAGGAGATCTCGCCGCCGTGGCCGTTGGGGCCGTGACCGGTTTCCACCGTGAGCTGGCCGCCCCCCGGCATGGCCTGGATGGCGTTTAACAGGATGTTCAAAAAAGCCTGGTGGAGGAGATCCGGATCCGCGGCCAGCATCCGGCCGTTGAGGCGATAGCGGCGCTCCACCGTAATGTCCAGGCGGTTGATCTCCGGCTCCAACAGTTCGAGGCTGCGGTTCAAAACCCCTTCCAGATCGCAGGGGCGCAGGTTGGGAACCCGGGGCCGGGCGAAGTCCAGAAATTCCGTGACCTTCTCATTGAGCCGGTTGGCCTCTTCCACGATGATCTGGGCCAGGCGGTTTTGCGGTTCATACTTGCCCAAACGCTCCTGCAAGAGCTCCGCCGTGGAGCTGATGATCCCCAGGGGGTTGCGGACCTCGTGGGCCACCCCCGCGGTCATTTCCCCCAGGGCCGCCAGGCGCTCGGATTGGTGCAATTGGGCCTCCAGGTTCCGCTGCTCCTCCTGGCGGCGTTCCAGGATGCCCCCCGCCTGCTTGACGATTTGCCGGAGCACGATAAACAGCAGACCCATGATCACCACCAGGGTGGCGAGGATGATGAGCCGGTAATTGCCGATTTCCGCCAGGTCTCCGGAAATATTCTGGGTAATCTCGAAGACGCCCACCACCGGGCCCGAATGGGGAACCAATTTCTCCTCCAGGCGGAAGGGGATGTAGGCCTTGAGGTGCTGTTTCTTAGCGCCGCCGGGCCAAAAGATGCTCCAGAAGGTGTTGTAGCCGGGGAGCTCAAAGTAGTTTTCTCCGGCCAGGGCTTTTCTCACCCCCGGAACATCGTCGCATCTCTTTCCCAGGGGCAAATTTGCGGTGCTGTAGGAAAACACCCCCTCCTGGTCATACTGGTTCAGCTGCTCTACATGAAAGCCGTGGATGGTGTTGCGCACCACCATATCCAGGCGGCCAGCCTGCTCCGGGTCCGACAAGGTGATGCGGCCGCCCTTTTCAAAGGCGGTGGGCAGGAGGAATTGTTGGTAAATCTGATGGTTCAGGTTAGCCGCCAGGAGCAGGAGGTAGTCTTCATTTTTCTTCAGGGCCATCTGCTGGGCCCGCAGGGTGAGGACCACCGTCAGGATGCCGGTGAAGATCAAAATAACAATAAACCCGGGCAGAGAAAAGAACTTGACCAACCCAAAGGTGTCAAGGTCCTTCCCCGGACGCCGCCAGGAAATTTTAAAATTTAAGGCTTTCATGGACGAGTCAGGAAATAATGTATTTCTCCACAGGGGGCGGGGCCGCACTGAATTCCTGCCGCCGGGATTCAAATCCCGGCCGGCCCATGAGCCCATAGGTCGTCTGTTTGCCGCCTTCCACCCCCGGTTGGTCCAGGGGGTTCACCTGGAAGAGGGCGGCCGCCGCCACCGTGGCCACCTCCAGGAGAAAAATGAGCTGGCCCACGGTAAAGGGGTTGATCTCCGGCAGGCGCAAGGTGAGGTTGGGCCTCCCCGCCTTCGTGAGATTGAAGGCGGTGGCCTGCCGCTCCACTTCCAGAAGTTCGTTCAACGAGTGGCCTCCCAGGTAACTCAAGTCCTCGTGGTGGCCGAACAGGTCAGGAATCTCCAGTCGGTGCTGGAACTTCTCCACCTGCAGGAAGGCGATGAGCTTGTCCTGGGGGCCTTCCATGTAAAGCTGCAGTTGGGAATGCTGGTCGGTAGCGCCGACGGCGCGCACCGGGGTGCTGCCGGCGTTCACCACCTGGCCGTCCAGGGCGAACTTTTTCCCCAGGGACTCGGCCCAGAGCTGGCAGAACCACTCTGCCATGCCGGCCAGGGTGGTGGCATAGGGCATCATCACCAGGATGGGCCGCTGCTTGACCGCGGCAAAGAGGTAAAAGAGGGCCGCCAGGCGGTAGGCCAGGTTGCGGGCCGGCGCCGCCGCTTGCAGGCGCTGGTCCATGAACCGGGCGCCGGCCAGGAGTTCTTTAACATTGATGCCTACCAGGGAGGCGGGCAACAGCCCCACGGCGGAGAGCACCGAGAAGCGGCCCCCCACGTTTGGGGGGACGCTCAGGGAGGGGAAACCTTCCTGGCGGGCCAGTTGCCGCAAGGGCCCTTTCTCCGGGTCCGTGGTGACGATGAGACGCTCCCGGGCCTTGTCTTGGCCCACCCGGGTCTTCAGGAGATGGTAGGCCCAGAGGAACTGGGCCATGGTTTCCGCGGTGCTGCCCGACTTGCTGATGACGTTGAAGGCGGTGCGCTTGAGCTCCAGGCCGTCCAGCAAGCCGTAAAAGTAGTCGGGATCGATGTTGTCCGCCACCCACAGGGCGGGCCGGTGCTGCCGCCTCGCCATGGGAAACAGGTTGAACTGAGGGTGGCACAGGGCCTGGTGCAGGGCCCGGGCCCCCAGGGCCGAGCCTCCGATGCCCAGGACCACAACGTGCCAGCACCAATCGGTAATGGGCTTGCTGACCTTGCGGACCTCCTGAAGAACCTGGTCCTGGTACGGCAGTTCCATGAAACCCAGCCTGCCGTTGGCCCGGTGGGCGGCGATCTCTTGATCCAGGGCGCTCAGGCGCGGGGCCAGTTCCTCCAGATCCCCCTCTTTGAGGCCGTGCTCTCCCACGAAATCCGCCATGGCGTGATGGTAATCAAGACTCAGGGCCTGGCTTGCGACCCAACGGGGATCTTCATAACGCTCCATAAGACTCTCTTCCCGGCAGCCGTTGCCTGCCCAAATATACAAATATATATATTAACAAAAAATTTAGCCCATAACCAGAGGAGATTCAAGGAGAAACGCCGGGGGACAGCAGCCTCCCCGAAACTTGACAACTGTCCCGCAACCCCGATAAGATGTTATAATTATATCAAAAAGAGGCCGAAGGCGTGACCTGTCCTTTACAACCTGTAAAAATAATTGACAGGCGCCTCCACGGACTAAGAGAAAAGTTCCAGCGCCACATTCATTTTACCCTTTTATGTTCAGGAGTTAACTTATTTGTCCCCTGGGACGCCATTATGGAACGGCCATTGCTTATTACCTCAACGATGGGGTGTGCACCTCGATGCATTGCTTCGCCCAGGAAGACCATCAGGGAAGGGGATGGTTTTTCCAGAGCCGGTCGTGGGGCCAACAACCCATTTGATCTCTTATACCTCGGCCTAACGAGGACTTAGACTAGGCATCTCCATGGAAGCCAAACAATACAGAAAATTATGGTGGGACATCATCCTGGCCACCCTCAGTTTTGCTGTAGTGCCGCTGTTGATCCTGGGGGGGGTCATCTATCACCAGTTCAGCGTCTCTTACACCGCCAAGATCAAAGAAAACATGAAGACCCTGGTGGAGAACCGCTGCAGCTCCATCGATCTCTTTTTTGACGAGCGGATCTCCCAGCTCACCAGCCTGGCCAACACCCATTCCGTGGAGGATTTGAAAAACGAAGATTATCTGCACCGGGTCTTCAACATCATCCAGACCCGTTCCAAGTCCTTCCTGGACATCGGGGTCATCGACCAGGACGGCAACCACCTGGCCTACGTGGGGCCGTACTACAGCATCCTGAAGGCGGTCAATTACAAGAACGAGGACTGGTTCTACGCGGTGATGTCCACCGGCGTCTATGTGAGCGACGTCTTCATGGGGTTTCGGAAGATTCCCCATTTCATCATCGCGGTGCTGGTCAGGGAAAAGAACCAGAGCTGGATTCTCCGGGCCACCATCGACTCCGACATTATTGACCACATGGTGCGGGCTGCCTGGATCGGCAAAAAGGGGGACGCCTTCATCATCAACCGCCAAAATGTCCTGCAGACCGGGCCGCGCCTCAGCGGCGAGGTCTTGGGGCAGCCCAAAAGCCCGGATTTTTCGGCCACCACCGGCACCCAGGTGGAGGACCTGACCTTTGACCAGGAGAACTATCTCTTCGCCGCCAGCCTCATCAAGGCCAAAAAGTGGGTGATGGTCATCCGGGAAGACCCCACGGAGCAACTGACGCCGCTGCTAAGGGCGAGATTCATGGCGGCCCTCATCGGCCTGGGTGGGGTCTTGCTCATCACCCTGGGCGCGGTCTTCACCACCCGGTCCATGATGCAGGAACTGATGCGGATGGAGCGGAAAAAGGCGGCCAGCGACGAGCTGGCCATCCAGTCCAGCAAGATGGCCGCCCTGGGAAAAATGGCCGCGGGCATCGCCCATGAAATCAACAACCCCCTGGCGGTGATCGGGGAGAAGGCCGGCTGGATCAAAGACCTGCTGAAAATGGAGGACGTGTCCCAGAGCAAGAATTTGCAGGAGCTGGCCGATGCGGTGACCAAAATCGAGTACCACATCGTGCGGGCCAAAACCGTTACCCACCGCCTCTTGGGGTTCGCCCGGCGCATGGAGCCGGTGACCGAGCGGGTCAACCTCAACAAGGTCCTGGACGATAGCATTGATTTCCTGGAAAACGAGGCCCGTTACCGCAACATCGATATCCAGACCGATTACAGCCCCGATTTGCCCCTGACCGCCACCGACCCGTCCCAACTGCAGCAGGTCTTTTTGAACATCCTCAACAACGCCATCGACGCCATCGGTAAAGACGGGGAGATCGTCATCAACACCAAATATCTGCGAAAGAACCACGAACTGGCCGTGGAGATTGCCGACAACGGCCCGGGGATCTCCAAGGAACTCATAGACAAAATCTTTGATCCGTTTTTCACCACCAAGGAAGTGGGGAAAGGAACGGGGTTGGGCCTGTCAATTTCTTACAGTATTATAGAAAAACTGGGCGGCAGGATGCTGGTGGCCAGCGAAGAGGGCAAAGGTACGACCTTCAGCATCTATCTGCCGGTAAAATGACCCGAGGAGGTGGCTGTATGGAGAAGTTCAAGGTCTTGATAGTTGACGACGAAGAGGATTTTCTGGAGACCATTGTCAAACGACTGCAGGCCCGGAGTATCGAGGTCATCGGCGCTGAAAGCGGCTACAAGGCACTGGAGTTGATCAATGACGGCAACTTCGACGTGGTCATCCTGGATGTTAAGATGCCCGGTCTGGACGGCATCGAGACCTTGCGGGAAATGAAGAAGAAAAAACCCCTGGTGGAAGTGATCATGCTGACGGGACATGCCTCGGTGGAGTCAGGCATCCAGGGCATGCAACTGGGAGCCTTCGACTACGTCATGAAACCGGTGGCCCTGGACGAACTGCTGGAGAAGATGCGCCAGGCTTACGAGAGGAAGTTGATCCAGGAAGGTAAGGCTTGAAGGGCCGGCCCTCATAGGCCTTCCCAGTCCCGGCCCCGCCGAGTTGCCTTTAAGCCCATCTTATGATCTGGAGCCGCAAGCTTTAGTCTGGGCCGGCACCGGCGCAACGCCGTCGCCACCAACCTCCGGGAAATATTCTTGCCATGAACGCAACCTGGCATCAGGCCCCAAGTGGATTGAACGGCATAAGGCGGTTTTTAGGTGGTCGCCTCCGGTGGCCATGATGCTTGACGCCACCGGGTGATGGGTTCCCTGATGACGCCCGATAAAAAAAATTGGCTCCTGGATGAGCGCCTGCTCCAATCCCAGAAGCTTGCCGCCATCGGCCAGCTGTCCGCCGGCATTGCCCACGAAATCAACAATCCTCTGGCCATTATTCGCCAGGAAGCCGAGTGGATGCAGCACCTGCTGACCCAGGAGGAAATCGCCGGGCCCCAGAAAAGGGAAGAACTTCAGGGCTCCCTGCGCCAGATCGTCCAGCAGGTGGACCGCTGCACGGAGATCGTCCGCAACTTGCTGGACTTCGCCCGCAAGCGGGAGCCGGTGATTCAGGCGGTGGACGTCAACCGCACCATCGAAGACATGACCATGCTGGTGGAAAAAGAAGCCAGGTACCACAATATCAAGATCGCCAGGAAATATGACCAGAATTTGCCCGTCATTTACAGCGATGCCCCCCAGTTGCGGCAGGTGTTCCTGAACCTGTTGACCAACGCCGCCCATGCCATTGGCAAGGACGGCACCATCACCATCGCCACCGGCCAGCAGGGAAACGGCTCGGTCCACATCATGATCAGCGATACCGGTTGCGGCATTCCGCCAGCGGATTTGGAAAACATTTTCGATCCGTTTTTCACCACCAAGGCAGAGGGGAAGGGCACCGGGTTGGGGCTTTCCATCTGCCATGGCATCATTCAGAGGCTGGGAGGGGAGATCACGGTGCAAAGCACCGTGGGCCGGGGCGCCACTTTCACCATCATCCTCCCTCGGAGGCCCGACGTGGAGTCATTGCTTACATGAGCGCTCCCAGGATATTGCTGGTGGACGACGAAGAGCGCTTCCGGGTCACCCTGGGGAAGATGCTGGCGGCCCAGGGGCTGGAAGTCCTTTCCCTGGCCAGCGGCGCCGCGGCCCTGGAGGAGATTAACCGGCAGGCTTACGACGTGGTGCTGTTGGATATCAGAATGCCGGAGATGGACGGCATCGAGACCCTGGCGGCCATCAAGAAGGACCATCCGGACGTGGAGGTCATCATTCTCACGGGCCACGCCTCCATGGAGGCGGCCCTGGAGATCATCAAACTGGGGGGCTATGACTACCTCCTGAAGCCGTGCCCCCTGGAGGAATTGTTATTAAAAATCGATGCCGCTTATGAGAAAAAGCTGGAACGGGAAAAGATCCGAAAAGGCCTGGCGGCAGGGAAAAAATAATTTGCAGACCTCACCAACAGTCGCTGAGTTGATGCAAAACGGGAACCAGGGGTTCAACGTAATGCGGAGCAGGCTTACCCGCCTCTCAAGAACAGCCGGGGGTGGCTGGTTCACATATTTCAAGTCGACTTTCAATTCATAGGCATCAGTATAAGAAATAAGGGCAGGTTTAACCCCCGCCCTTCCTTTCCCTTGAAGACCCTGCCGTTACTCCCGCCCGGAAGGCCAGCGCCGCCAGAATTAACATGGCGGCAATAATGGCAAATGGCCCTCGGAAATCCGCCCCGCCCCAGAAGCCGATCAAAGCCCCGGCCAGCAGCGGTCCCGCGGCGTGGCCCACATCGAAGATGGTGCCGAAGGTCCCCATGGCCGAACCCAGGTGGTCCTGCCGGCAGTAATCCGCCACCAGGGCTGCAGCCGAAGAGGTGACCACGGCCTCCCCCAGGCCGAACAGGGCCGCCAGGAGCAGCAGGATGGGGAAGTCCCGGAACCAGGGGACGAAGGCGAAGGGCACGGCGCAGACGAACATCCCCCAAAAAAGGAGAGGCTGGCGGCCGTAGCGGTCCGAGAGCCTGCCCATGATGGGCTTGGAAGCGATGGTGGCCACCACCTGCACCCCCCAGAGCAGCCCCGCCTGGAAAGGCGGTGAGCCCGGCAATCTGCACCGCGTAGATGGGCAGGAAGGCCTCCAGGGCCCCCAGGGAGAGGTTCTGCACCCCTTCCAGGTTGCTGGTGAGAAAGACCCGGCGATCCAGGAGGATTTCCTTGAGGCCGGTCTTGAATTGGGTCAAAACCGCGGCCAGGGTGCGGCCTTGAGCCGGCTCCGGCTCCGGGAGGCGGCCCCGCAGGACCCAGAGGGCCACGGCCAGAGAGGCGGCGCCCAGGGCCGCCACCACGCCGTAAATAATGTGAAAGTGAAGTAGTTGCGGAGCCCCGGCGCCTGACAAGCGGCTCAACAAGAATCCGCCCAGGGGGGCGCCCAGGAGGCTGCCGATGATGGTGACGGAAGAGAACCAGGAGAGCATCTCGCCCCGCCGGACCCCGGCCAGGCTGACGATGACCGCCATGGACACGGGGCCGTAGATGGCGGTGGCAAAGCCGTGGCAGAAGCGCACCACCACCAGGGCCTGGTAGGTGGAAACCAGCAGGTAGGCCAGGGGGATAAAGGCGAAGCAGGCCAGGCCCAGGAACAGGGTGCGGGTTTTGCCCAGGATGTCCGACACCACTCCGGCGGGCATCTTAAAGAAAATGCCGGTTACGGTGGAGATGGCGACGCAAAAACCGATGGCCTCGGGCCCGGCGCCCAGGGAGGCGGCAAACAGGGCCAGCACCGGGGTGCGGGCCAGGGCGTAGGAGGCCCGGGCCAGGAAGCCCACGGCGCACAGGCCGTTAAATGTGGCGGCAGAGCGGTCCAACCGGAAGCCTCGGTTTTGATAAGTTGTTTTCTGAGGGAGAGGGCCAGGGGCAGCAAGCCACGTACAATCCCTCCCTCAAGCTCCCTCCCCCAACCCCATACGGGGATCTTAGTAGGCCGTGCCCACCCTGCATTCTTTCATGGTTTGGGGGGTTCCATGGGAACATGAGAGACCGAAAATGTGGGGGCTTTAAGGAAGGATAATCAGGATTCGCCGGTTTTCAAGGCGGGGCCCACGGGGACCTGCTCCAGGGCGGCGAAGTCCAGGGTGTAGTTTCCGGCCAGGAAATTTTGGGCCACCGCTTCCACACTGACCTCACTGACCATGAGCATATCCATCTGCCGGGTGAAAATCAGCAGCCGCCCGATCTGGTCCAGTTTTTCTGCAATGACCGGAGCCTCGTATTTTTGCAGCCGGGCGTCCACCCGATCCCCTTTCACGTCCACGGAAAAATCCAACCCCACGAGGGCGATGGCAATGGCCCGGGCCCGGCGGTTGCGGCGAACGTCATCGGCGGCGCCCCCCTTGAACGAGAAGGTGATGTAATTTTTGTTGACCGTCTTGCCGCAGTAGCAATCGAGAACACTGTAATGATAGCCCACCCGGGAGGAGAAATTGAGATATTTGTCGGAAATGATGGCGTAGCTGCGTTCTCCGAAGCGCTCCTCGAGATGGGGAGCGGCCAGGATCTGCTCCCGCATGACGGACAGCAACCCGGAAATCTGGATGGGCCGGGGCTCTTGAGCTCGCAAATCCGGGTGCATCATGCCCTCCAACAGGGCCCGAAAAGGAACCGAAACAACCTGCTCCAGCTTCACTTTAGTGGCATCCCTGGCAGTTTCGGCCAGGCCGCCCCCCAGATCGATGAGGTAAAGGTCCAGGGGAATGGGGGCCTCCAGTTTGGCCGCGCCGCCTCCCTTGGCGGACACCAGGTCGCTGATCAAGAACATCTCGGTGTAGGAGAGTTCGTGTACCAGGCGCCCCAGATCGTGGAGAGACCGGCAGAATTCCGGGGAAAACGCCGGGGATTTGGGGTCCACCAGGTGGAGGGGGAGGATGTAGTGGGCCACTTTTCTCAGGGTCTCGTAAACCGGGGTGTCCTTCATGTGGGCTTCCCGGGCCTGCTGGCGGGCCAGCAACTCCGGCACCCTTCCCTGGTAGACCCGGGCCGTGTAGGCGTCCACCGTGACCTCCTGGCCCGGCGGGATGGCGCTGGTGGCCGTCTTGCTATCCAGGATGGTGGGGACCATAAATTCCCGGGACAGCGAAGCCATATGGCCGGAGATGCTGCCGGAGTCGGTGACAATGGCCTGGGCCTTGGGCATCACCAGGACAAATTTGGGGGACGAGTGCTGGGCCACCAGCACGGCGCCGTCAGGGAAGCTGAGCAGGTCCTCATCGCTCCGGACATGGAAGGCCGGGCCGCAACCCACCCCGGGAAAGGCGGGGGCCCCGCCGCTCAGGAGCAGGGGATAGCCGGCGGCCACCGGCATGCCGGCGAGGTCGGCTTCCGTGGGCGCTTGCAGGCGCAGGGGCCGGCTTTGCAGCACCAGCAGGCGGCCTTCCCGGTCCAGGGCCCACTCCACGTCCTGGGGACCGCGGTAGTGGCTTTCCAGTTTTAAGCCATAACCCGCCAGGGTTTTGACCTGCGCCGGCGTCAGACAAGGTTTATCCTGGCTCTCCGGGTCCACCGGGACTTCCCGCAGGCCCTCGTCGGGTTTGGACACCAGTTGCACCGGCTTGTGGGCGACCCTGGACTCCAGGATGGTCAGATCCTGGTCTCTGGCCACCCGGTAGGTGTCCGGGGTGATGACCCCGTCCACCGCGTAGGGCCCCAGGCCCCAAACCGCGCTGATGAGGAGGTTGTCGTCCAGGACATTGAAGGGATGGTGGGAATACATCACCCCGCTGGCCACCGCGTCCACCATCTTAAGACACACCACGCTCATGGCGGTGTCTTCGTCCCGGATCCCTTTGTTCAGGCGGTAAGAGATGGCCCGGGAGGTGTAGAGGCTGGCCAGGATGTCTTTATAGGCCTGGACGAGCTTGTCGGCGGGGACGTTTAAGATGGTGAGGTACTGGCCGGCGTACGAGAGTTCGCTGTCCTCGCCGATGGCGCTGGAGCGCATCGACACCCGCAGCGCAAAATCCCTCGCGTCCGGGGGCCGGACCCTGGCCTCCATCTCCCGATGGGCGGCGAGAATGGCCGTCTCCAGGGTGGGGGGTACCTGGGCCTGGATGATCAACTGCTGGACCTCTTCGCTGACTTGCTGCACGGTTTGGGGGTCCTGGGGATCGATCTCCATTTTCCTCTTGTTGATTTCGTCCACCAGGTCGTTAAAGGCCAGGAAGAGATCGTAGGCCCGGGTAGTGATGGCGAAGCCCGGGGGGATGGGAAGTCCGATGCGGGTCAGGGCCTCTCCCAGACCGGCGTTTTTCCCGCCCACGGCATCCACCATATCCTTGTTGACCTGGGACAGGGGCAAAACCAGTTCCGTCACCGGGAGTTCTTTTTTCTCCCCCAGCTGCTCTCTGATCCCGGCGTTGATCTTATCCAGCACCGCATAGAGGGACGGATAACGATGGCCGGACAGGACGTCCAGGCTCTTGATCATGCGGAAGGCGTGAAACGCGGCCCGGGCCGACTGGGACCGGACGTAGGACATGCCAAAGACCTGGTGGCCCTCCAGTTTTTCTTCCAGGTCGCCGATGAGGTTCAAGAGCTGGGTGTTGGAATCGAGCAAATCCTTGAAACAGGTATATCTAAAGCGGAAGACCGCGGCGATCTCGTCCCTGAGGGGCTTGCCCTTGGGGGCTTTCCACCGCCGATAAAGGTCCCTGAAGAGATTGAGGGTCTCCACCATATGCGTCTCTGACTATCAAGAATTATACCAGATCAGGGCTCCGCAAGACAGCAGGAAGGAGGCGGCCCCTGGAGCTGGGAAAGGCGGCAAGACCGTGACTTATGTGCGGCGCCCTCAGCCGCCCCAATGAACCGGGTCGCCGGGAATCGGGTTGAGTCGGCGGCTGCGGCCGCCGGTGCTCCTTTACAATCTGTAAAAAATACTGACAGACACTTTGGCCCGCCGCGGCTAGAAGACTGTTCTTGCCAATAAATTCATCAATAATATCAATATTTTTAGCTTAGCGAGGGCAGGCCCAGTTCCTGGCACGCCCGTTGCTTATTTTATCGGTGAGGGGTCCAGATTGGGACCTCTGATGTTGTAGGGGTATTATGGAAAAATTTTTTTGACCACAAGGCTTAATAATTTAAGGGAAAAACGGAATTCAAAGAATGCTCCCCACCGGAGCACAAGGTTTTGCGGCTGAAAGTATCTCAAGGCTTTTTCTCTGAAGAACCGGAGCAACAACGAGGAGGTAATTTATGAAAGTACTGGTGGCAACGGATGGCTCGGAACAGTCCATGAAAGCCGTGCACAGGGGAGTGGAACTGGTCGAGCGGCTAGGGGCGAAAGTGACCTTGATGTCGGTCTCCTACTATGCCAAGGATGATTTTGACGAGATGCCTCCCTACGTGCAGGACAAATTGGAGGGCGAGGCCGCCGCGGCCTTGAAGAAGGCCAAGGCCGTCTTCGACGCCAAGAACATCCCCGTGGAACTGGTGTTGGAGGCCGGCCTGGTGCCGGCCAACAATATTATCCGCCGGGCGGAAGAGGGGAAGTTTGACCGGATCATCCTGGGCAGCACCGGCCTCACCGGCCTGAAAAGGGCTTTGATGGGCAGCACCGCCGCCAAGGTGGTGGCCAACGCTCCCTGTGAAGTGACCGTCGTCAGGTAATTAACCAGAAATATATTAGGGAGGTTATGGAACATGCGTAAACTTTGGGCAAAGATAGTGAGCTTCGGGGTCATGGCTATCCTGTTGCTGCCGGAAATCGCCGCGGCCGCGGGACCCAAGGCCGCACCCCTTACGATTGTGGCCGACACCCGGAAGTTTACCGGTTGGGAGGCCTGGTGGACCAATCTCTACAACGAGAGCCATTTTTATTTCACCCTGGTTACCGTGGTGAGCATCCCCCTCGTCGGCTTATTCTTCGGAATCCTGGCGGACATAATCATGGGCTGGATCGGCCTGGACCTGAAGTCCCGGGAACTGGCGGAACATTGAGGCTTAGCTGAGATCATCATAGGAGGTTACGTTATGGAATTTTTTTATGTTCTCATGCCCATTGCGGGGGTTAAGATATTCTGGCCCGGGCTGGTCATTTTGGGAGTCGGGGTCGGCATCATCGGCGGGTTCTTCGGCATGGGGGGCGCCTGGATGGTGACCCCCGGGTTAAATATCCTGGGTTTCCCCATGGCCTTCGCCATCGGCACCGACATCGCCCACATGGCGGGCAAATCCCTCATCTCCACCATGCGCCACGGGAAATTCGGCAACGTGGATTATAAACTGGGCTTCATCATGCTGGGGGGCACGGTGGTGGGGTTTGAAATCGGCGCCCAGATGGTCATGTGGCTGGAACGCCTGGGGACGGTGGAGCTGTATGTCCGCCTGCTGTACATTGTCCTCCTGGCCTTCATCACCTGGATGGTCTTTACCGACGTGGCCAAAAGAAAGAGAAAGGAGCGGGAGGCGGCGGCGGCCGGTGTAGAGATCGGCAAGCTGGTCACCGGCATTGAATGGTCCAAGACCCTGCACAAGATCAAGATCCCGCCCATGCTCCATTTCAAAGAGGCCCAGATCTACTGCTCCGCCTGGCTGCCCATCCTGGTGAGCTTTTTGACCGGCTGGCTGGCGGGGATCCTGGGCATCGGCGGCGGCCTGATCCGCATGCCGTCGTTGATCTACTTTGTGGGCTGCCCCACCCACGTGGCGGTGGGCACCGACCTCTTTGAGGTGATGATCTCCGGCCTGTACGGCACGGCCACTTATACTTACAAGGGCCGCACCGAACTGATGGCGGCCATGATTATGCTGTGCGGCGCCGCGGTGGGGGCCCAGGTCGGCACCGTGGCCACCAAGTACATCAAAGGCTATGGCATCCGCATCGCCTTCGGCCTGGCCGTCATCGGTTGCGGCATTTCCATCATCCTGAAGCTGATTCCCAGGTGGGTCCCGGCCATCAAAGAGCCCTGCGATGTGGCTGCCACGGTTTTCATCCTGGGTCTGGTGAGCGCCATGTCGCTCTATATCTTCGTGCGGATGCTAGCCGGGGCCAGGCGAGAGATCGCCGCCAAAAAGGCCAAAGCCCGGCTCCCGGTGACAGGCTAAGCCCGGTCTGGATTTCCGGAAAGGAGAGGTAATATGAGCAAAAAATTTTACTGGTGGGCCCTGGTAGGCAGCTTGTCCATGGCCCTGGTGCTGGGAGGTCTCGGGTGCGGGGAGTTGGGCAAGGTGGATCAGGGCAGGGTTATCGCCTTTGACAAGGACAAGGAAACGGTTACCTTTATCATCGATGTCAAGCATGATCCCGCTAATCCCGATTACAGCGGCGCGCCCGTAACCTTTGCGCTGCCCAAGGAGCCCAGCGAGCGGGGAGAGGACCCCAAGGCCGGGTTGAGGATGAAGCTGGATACCAAAACCCGGGAAATCATCATTTACGATACTGCCGCCCAGAGCTTCAAAAAGATCAACTATAATCTTATCGACCAGAAGGAAAACGTGGGCAAGGAAAGCCCCCTGGTGGCCGGCAAGAAGTTTCCCATCGTGGACCGGAACAAAAAGGCCATCACCATTTACTCCGGGAGACAGAAGATCCTGACCACTTTTTCCGTGCCCGATGAATATCTGACCTTATCGGAGAATACCTGGGAGGCCGGAGACGAGGTGCGGGTCTACTATAAAGAGCCTGGAAAGTGTCTGCGATTCATGAACATCACCAGGACGGATATCTTTAAGAAGTAACCCTATCTGGTGGTAGTGAGAGAGTCGTCCCGGGTAACATCCTCACAAAAGCCGGGGCGATTCTCTATTTTTGTGGTAAAATAAATACGTTGCCCCCCAGAGTGAGGGATCGGGAAGGCATCGCCTGGCGGTTATGGATCTAGTTCAGCTCTCCAAATGGCGCAATCTGGCCGGCAAAGCCGGGGCAGTTTTTTGCCTCTTAGCGTTTGTGGCGCTGCTGGACGGCCTCGTGGGCCAGTTCCGGGAGCCGGCCAACGTCGTCAGGGTCCTCCCGGGGATGGCCGTGGAGATTAACGGCGGCCTGACCGCGGAAGTGAAGGGAGTCCAGGACCTTGAATTCGTGAGTAGTTCGGAGCAACTCAGGGTTTCTTTCGACGCGGTGCACAAGGGTTATTTCTTGGGCGGGGAAATGTGGCGGGGACAGTTAACGGTCAGCCCCCGGATTCAGCCCGGGGAGTACAGCCTGACTGTAAGACCCAGGAAGAGCACTGCCGCTGCCCCCACTTTTCGCATCCTGGTTTTTTCCGACGCGGCCAGCCTGCAGCTAAGCCGCAAGTCGCTCATCCGGCGTTATTTTGGCCTTTCCGCCTACGCGGTGGCGGCGTATTGTATGCCGGCGATCCTCCTGGCCTTCGGAATGGTTTACTATTTCTCCGGGAAGAGGGAAACTCTCCTGGCTCAGGCCGGGAAGGCGGAAATTTACCGGGTCTTGCGGCGGGAGGACGGCTACGAGATTCGCTTCGGGCTGGGGACGACCCAGGGCCTGAGGCCTGGATCCCAGGTGAATATTATCAATGACCAGGGCCTGACGGTGGGAACGGCGCGGGTGGAGGAGTCGACCAGCACGGACTCCGTGGCAGTGGTCCTCGCGGACCAGGAGGTCAAAGAGGGCTACCTGGCCGCGGCCTCCGGCTTTTAAAATTCCGGGATGGCGACGGTAAACAACCTGTGATGAGAGCCGCCATCATATCAAGCACGCAGCCCGGGGGACCGGGCCGCCGCGCCTCATGCGGGCAAGGAGCGGGATAGGCCATGTGGAAAGGGCTCAGTTTGCGGGCCCGCATATTTGTGCTGTTGGCCGCGTTGATGCTCACCACTCTGGGGGGCGGCCTGGTGACCCTGTGGCACAACGGGGCCATGGACTCCCTGCTGGCCTCCCTGGTGGAAAAAAACGTGGCCTCGTTCCAAGCCGCGGAGGAACTGGAAACCTCGCTGCTGCAGCAGAAAGGTTTCCTGACTTACTACTTTCTGGACGGCAACCCCGACTGGCTGAAGCAAATAGAGCAATACCACGCCTCCTTCACCGAATGGCTCCAGAGAGCCCGGAAGTCCGCCTATACGGAGGTCATGGGCGAGATCATCAGTCAGATCGAGGCGGAGTATAACCACTATATTGCAGCCCGAGAGCAAGTAATCAAGTTATACCGGGAAGGCAGAAAGGAAGAGGGGGCCAGGCTCCACTGGGAGGTGCGCCGCCAGTTCGTGGCCCTCATCAATCTATGCGAGCGCTACAAATTAATTCACGAGTACGCCATCGCCCGGGTGCGGACCGAGAGTCAGGCCCGGGCGCGGTTCATCAACGCCTTTGCCATGGTGGCGGTGGCCGCCGTGGGCGCCTTGGGCGTCTTGCTGGCTTACGTGCTGATCAAACAGATCCTGGGCCCCATTCGCCGCCTGGCCCTGGAGACCGCCCCGGCCAACCCCGGCTCTGAGCCGGACGAAGTGAAGGCCCTCAGCCGCCGGGTGTACAGCCTCATCGAGGACGTGGACCAGGTGCAGAGTGAACTGGAGAAAAGCCAGGAACATCTGCTGCAGTCCGGGAAGTGGGCCATGGTGGGCAAGCTGGCCGCCGGGGTGGCCCACAGCATTCGCAACCCCTTGACTTCGGTGAACATGCGGCTCTTTTCCCTGAAGCGTTCCCTGAAGATGTCTGCTTCCCAGCAGGAAGATTTTCTAGTGATTTCCGAAGAGATACGCCACATCGACAGCATCGTGCGCAATTTTCTGGAATTCTCCCGGCCCCCCAAGCTGAAGATGCAGAGAATCAGCCCTTCCGACGTGGTGGACCTGGCCCTGCAGCTGCTGCGCCACCGCCTGGAATCCTATGGGGTGGAAGTCAAGTTGATCCGGGGCCTGAGGCTGCCGGAGATCTGGGCCGACCCCGACCAGCTCAAAGAGGTCCTGGCCAACCTCCTGGTCAACGCCTGCGAGATGATGGCCGGGGGCGGGACCATTACCATTCAGGAAGAGGAGAAAGTGGAGGCGCCCCTGGGACATGCAGTGGTCATCCGGGTAAGCGACAGCGGGCCGGGGATCCCTTCTTCCATCCAGGACAAGGTTTTTCAGCCCTTCTTCAGCACCAAGGAAGAAGGCACGGGCCTGGGCTTGAGCATCGCCACCAGGATCATTGAAGATCACGGGGGGCGTCTGGAACTGGAATCTCAGGAAAAGGCAGGGGCCACTTTCATCATCACCTTGCCCCTCAGGGAAGACCAGGCATGGGCAACATCTTAATTGTGGATGACGACGCCCAGTTGCGGCAGAGTTTTGAAAAATTACTGACCGCGGAGGGCCACACCGTGCAAACCGCCGCCAGCGGCGAGGCGGCCTTGAAAGCGGTGCAGGCCGGCATGCCGGACCTGGTGATCATGGACGTCCGGATGCCGGGCATGAGCGGCCTGGAGGCCTTTAAGGCCATGCACGAGATGGAGCCCAAGCTGCCGGTCATCATCATGACCGCGTTCGGCACCACCGAAACCGCCATCGAAGCCACCAAGCTGGGGGCCTTTGAATATGTGCTCAAGCCTTTTGAGATTCCCGACATCCTGGCCCTGATCTCCCAGGCCCTGGACGCCGGGCGCTGCATGCGCTCCCGGGTGGAGCTGGACGTGGCCCCGGATACCGCGGCGGCCGACGCCATCATCGGCAAGAGCAAACCCATGCAGGAGGTGTACAAAGCCATCGGCCGGGTGGCACCCACCGACGCCACCGTGTTGGTCCGGGGCGAATCGGGCACGGGCAAGGAGCTGGTGGCCCGGGCCATCTACCAGCACAGCCTGCGGGCCGCTAAGCCTTTCCTGATCATCAACTGCGTGGCCATCCCCGAGACCCTGCTGGAGTCCGAGCTCTTCGGCTACGAAAAAGGGGCCTTCACCGGGGCCGTGAACCGCCGGGTGGGGAAGATGGAACAGGCCACCGGCGGCACCGTCTTCCTGGACGAAATCGGCGACATGCCCTTCAGCATCCAGGCCAAGATCCTGCGCCTGCTGCAGGAGAAGAGCATCGAGCGCCTGGGGGGCCGGGAGCCCATCCCGGTGGACGTGCGCATCATTGCGGCCACCAACCGGGACCTGGAGGCGGCCCTGGCCGAGGGGCGCTTTCGGGAGGACCTCTATTACCGCCTCAAGGTGGTCACCTTGTGGCTGCCGCCTTTAAAAGGACGCACCGGCGACATTCCCCTCCTGGCCGAGTACTTCCTGGCCCGTTTTGCCAAGGAGATGGGGGTGGACAACCCGGGAATGACTTCGGAGGTCAAGGCCCGGCTCAGCAGTTATAAGTGGCCGGGCAATGTCCGGGAACTGGCCAACGCCATGCAAAAGGCCCTGATCTTCAGCCGGGGCTACCCCATCCATCCCGAGGACATTTCCCGGGCCATGGGAGGCGAAGCTGCGGTGAAAGAGGGGGGCGACCATCGGGCCGATGAGATCATCCGCCAGTGGGTGCGGCAAACCCTGACCGCCGGCGACGGCAAGGACGTGTTCGAAAGCTTCATGGACCGTTTTGCCAGTCTGCTCATCAGCGAGGCCCTGGACCTTACCGGCGGCAACCGCAGCCGGGCCGCCAAAATCCTGGGGATTTCCCGGCCCACCTTGCTGTCCAAGATCGAAAAATACCGGCTGAAGTTGGAGACTTCCGTCAAGCTGGAGGGCCCTTGAGGTTCAAGGGAGGACGGCGTCAGCAGCATTTTCCGGGCGGTTGGCTACCCACCCTGCTTTTTATCTAATAATTTGTAATAATCAAGATATGATCTTACCCTTCAGGAAAATCAGTTCGCCTGTGAGATCAGACAGGGTTTGCTCATTTTGTTGGATCCCGGAGTCTTCTTAAGAGTTACCCATGCGAGTATTACTTGTCGAAGATGACCCAAAAATCGCCGATTTTGTCAGGAAGGGTCTGGAACAGGCCGGTTTCGCCTTGGATCATGCGAGCAATGGAGAGGACGGCCTCCATTTAGCCCTTGGCGAACCTTACGATGTGGCCATCATTGATATCATGTTGCCCAAGCTGGATGGGCTGGGACTGATTGCAGAATTACGGCGGCACCAGAAGGATCTTCCGGTAATCATTTTGAGCGCCAAGCGCTCGGTGGCTGACCGAGTAAAGGGGCTGCAAACCGGCAGCGATGACTACCTGGTGAAACCCTTTGCCTTTGCGGAGTTGCTGGCCCGGGTGCAAGCCCTGATCCGGAGGTCCAGCGGCGCAGCTCACCCTACCCGCCTGGAGATGGGGGAGTTGGCCATGGACCTGCTTACCCGGGAGGTGTTCCGAGCGGGTAAGAAGATCGACTTGCAGGCCCGGGAATTTGCCCTGTTGGAGTATCTGATGCGCCATGCCGGGACGGTGGTGTCAAAAACTATGATTATGGAGCACGTGTGGAATTATGACTTTGACCCGCAGACCAATGTGGTGGATGTGTTGATCTGCCGGCTCCGTAATAAAGTCGACCGGGATTTCGAGAACAAGCTGATCCACACCCTTCGGGGCATTGGTTATGTCCTTAAAAGTTCTTAACCGGCTGCGCCGCACCATCGGTCTCCGCTTGACTCTATGGTATTCCGCGATTTTTATCCTGAGCTCGGTGGTCCTTTTTGTCATCATCTATTTCTCCCTTTCGGCGTCCCTGCGACAGAAAGACCAAGAAGTGGTCCGGGGTAGACTTAACGAGCTTAAGGCCCAGTATCGAGCCGGAGGGATCATCGCCCTAAGAAATGAGTTGAAATTTCAAAAATATGCGGGGAAACCCAATGTTTTTTTCGTCCGGGTGGCCGGCCCCAATAACCGGACGAGCTTTTTAAATCTTCCCGATGATTGGGCCGATTACAACTTGCGGCTTATAGAAGGCCAGACGGTGGCGGAAGGGTCATGGACCCACCTCAAGGCCCATGGTCAGGATGATGTGTTGGAGATCCTTGCCAGCCGTTTGCCTGGAGGCTTCATTCTGCAAGTGGGCAAAAACACGGAGAGCCGGGCGGAAGTTCTGGAGAGTTTCAAGAAGGTCTTTGTCGCGGTCTTGATTCCGGTGGTGGTGCTGGCCTTTGTCGGCGGACAGTTGCTGGCAGTGCGGGCCTTGCGGCCCGTTCGCCGTCTCATCCACACGGTTCGCACCATCACCGATACCGGCAATTTCCAGGCGCGGATGCCGGTGGGGCAGACAGATGACGAGCTTGATGAATTGGCCAGGCTGTTCAATCAAATGCTGGCCAGAATCGAAACCCTGATAACCGGCATCAAAGAGTCTCTGGATAACGTGGCCCATGATTTGCGCACCCCCATGACCCGATGGCGCGGCCTGGCCGAGATGGCCTTGCAAACCGATGCGGATGCGGGGGCCTACCGGGAGGTCCTGGCTGACTGCCTGGAGGAATCCGAGCGTATCCTTACCATGTTAACTACCCTGATGGACATCTCCGAAGCGGAGACCGGGGTTTTGCCCCTGAAGCTGGAGCCGGTGAACCTCGCGGCATTGCTGGCCAGGGTCGAGGAACTATACCGTTATGTGGCGGAGGAGAAGCAAATCACCCTTTCCAGCGCCTGTCCTCCGGACCTGGTGGTCAGCATCGACCCGCCCCGGATTCAGCAAGCCCTGGCGAATCTGCTGGACAATGCCATCAAATACACTCTCCCGGGCGGTAGGGTAGAGGTGGAAGCTTATCGGGAATCGCCTTACGTGGCGGTGGCCGTCAGGGACAGCGGCGAGGGTATTCCCCCGGAAGAAATCCCCCGGATCTGGGACCGCCTTTATCGCGGCGACAAGAGCCGGTCCGCTCGCGGCCTGGGTTTGGGCTTGAGCCTGGTGAAAGCCGTAGTTCAGGCTCACGGCGGCCGGGTTGAGGTCGCCAGCCAGCCCGGAGCCGGGTCCCGGTTTACGGTTTATCTGCCCATGTAGCTTGCCCACTCCCGCGATAATCCCGCCTGTCGCTCAACCTTTCACATTTGTAATGTTCCCGCAAGGTTCCGGTAATCTTTGATATTTATAATAGTGACCAAAAATCACCTGCTTGAGAAATGAGGAGGACAACCAGATGAAAAGTTTTATGAGCGCAGTGGTTATCGTGTTGGCCGGCGTCATCCTGGCCGCCGGTCCGGCGGAGGCCAAGAAGAATAAAGGCGGGGGGCCTCAGATTCCCCCGGTCATCACCGCGGACCAGGCGAAAGCCGCGGTGACCGCGGTGATTCCCAATCTCAGCCTGGGCAAGCCCTTTACCAAACAGGGGAAGCAAGGTGATATCAAACTGGAGGTGCCTATCCTGGCCGAGGGCAAAATTGTCGGCAAGGTGCGGCTGAATCCGATGACCGGGGAAATTCTGACGAAGGGACAGAAGTTCCAGGCCCCGAAGCTTTCGGTATCCCCTGATGAAGCAGTCAAGACGGTCCAAATGGTTCTGCCGAAACTACTGGTCGGCCCCGCCTGGCTGGGGAAGGGCGGCGAGTGGAAGGTTCCCTTGCTTTACCAAGGGGCCATCATCGTGGAGATCGGCGTACATGGCCAGAATGGCTCCATCCTGCCCGACTGGAAGGCCTCCAAAGATGCCACCATGTTCGGCAGATAAATCTTCATCAACCTGGGTCCATCCACAGAATCACAAGCCATGGGATTTGCAGGAGGAAAAATGTATGAAGAAGAGAATCGGCTTTTTCGGGATGGGCGCTCTGGCGCTCTTGGCGCTGTTGAGCCTGGTGCTGTCAGGGACCCGCTCCTTCGCGGGCCAAGATCCCAGTTATCCTTGTAGTATCAAAGTTCCGAAACCGGAACCGGCTAATCTCTCGGCCCTGGCCAAGATCAGCGCAGAGCAGGCCATGGCCGCGGCCCAAGCCGCCTACCCCGGCAGCAAGGTGCAAAAGGTGGCATTGGAGAATGAGAACGGCTGCCTGGTTTTTTGTGTCAACCTGAGCAACGGCCTGGAGGTCAAGGTGGATGCCGGCACCGCCGCTGTGCTCCGGCATGAGCAAGGAGATTCCGAAGACGAGGACGACGAGGACAATGACCAATAAGGGTAAATAAGCGACAATCTGATGCACCGGGGGCTATGGTCATCAGGCCCCCGGTGGGCGGAAGAAATGCGGGTTCAGGGGAGCTGTCATATACGCCGCCCCACTTCTTCACAGGGAAACCATCTTCAGACCACCTGCCTGTATAGGGGAAATTAATCCCCTCTCCCCGCAGCCTTTTACAAACTGTAAAAAATAGCTACAGGTCTCCCTCCCCGGGACTGGTGGGCGCTGACGGCCGGTCCTCATATAACCATTATTAAATCAATAGGTTGGCACATTTGTCCTGCCAGGGCCGTTTGGCATGGCCGTTGCTTTTCTATGAGCAAGGGATAATTCCGTGGTCAAGTATCCATACAGAATTTTAATCGCGGACCGCAACCGGCATGTGCGGGAATTTTTGCGCCGGGAGCTGACCGCGGAAGGCTACCGGGTGGAAGTGGCCCGGGACGGCCGGGAATTACTGGGCAAAATCAACGGGGATGACCCGCCGCAACTCCTGATCCTGGATCTGGAGATTCCCTATCTGGAAGAATTGCAGGTCTGGGCGCGGCTCCAGGAATGCCAGCCGCCGCTGCCGGTGGTGATCCACACCTTCTTGCCGGAATACCCCATGAACCTGACCGTGCCCATGGCCGCGGCGTTTCTGGAAAAGAAAGGGGACACGGATCAATTGAAATCCGTGGTGGCCGAAGTGATCAAGAAAAATTATCCCCGGGGGGGTGCCACCGCCAGGAAAAAAATCCTTTGAAGGGTGGGGGAGGCGTCTTTTCCAGGGCGAGAAGTCTTCCGGGTTCTGTCCCCCGGGGACAGGCCCTGCCCAGATGGGGTTATTAAGGGGTGCATTAATTGTGTCACCCTGAGCCGCAGGCGAAGGGTCTGGATTCTTCGCCGCTTGCGCGGCTCAGAATGACAAATTAAATGCTCCGGTTAATAAGTTCGGTTGGCCGTCCGGAGCCGCAGGAAAATCCAGGCGGCCCGGATGACCGAGAAAATTGTTAAACAGTGTAGAGCCAGGCTGCAAGGGGAAAACGGTGGAAGGCTATCTCTGGCCCTTCAAAGGGGGCACCCGGCGGGAGCGGTTGGTGGCGACGGCCATGCTGCTGGAGTTCTGGTTGATCTGGGCGGGATTATATGTCCTGGCCTGGACCCTCAGGCAGCATTAAAGGTTTACGGCCAAGAACCCAGCCGCAATAATTCCTTTACCCCTTCTTGGGTAAGCGGGGGCGGAATCCACCAAAAATAAGGGCAGACTATTTTGTAATGCCGGCAAGATGCAGTACAATTGAATTAGGGCGTGGATTTTTCCCCCTACCCCCTTTTTTATGGCTAATTTGCTCCAGCGGTTAAAGACATTTTTTTCCGCCGAGCGCGCTCCCGTGCTCTCCCTGGAGGAGCTCCGGGCGGTTTTCAGGGCCCGATATCACGCCTTCAAGCTCCTCTTGGCGGCCAACAATAACGCCCTCCAGCTGATGACCGATATGGAGGCGGCCCTCAGGGGCAGCCACAGCTTCGGGATGACCTTCGTCCGGTCGCATGCCACCGCGGTCTGCGTCAGCGTCTTTACCATCATCAAATATTTGAACGAACTTGCCGGCAACCGGTACCAGGCCCTGGAGAGCGTTTTCGCGGCCATCGAGAGAAATATCGACGAGGTTTTGAGAAAAAGGCAGGCCCCGGCCGTCCAGGAGCTGGTCCTGCCTTTGAACCAGGTCCACAAGGAGATGGCCGATGGGGTGGGCAGCAAAATGGCCAACCTGGGGGAGATCACCGCCGGGCTGGCGGAGATTGCGGTGCCCTACGGTTTTGTGGTCACCGCGGCGGCCTACGAACTCTTTCTCGCCCACAACCGGCTGCAGGATGAAATCAACCGGCGGCTCCAGGCCCTGGAGCAGGAGGATATCGGGGACCTTTACCGCAAAAGCTCCGAAGTGCAGATGCTCATCATCGGGGCGGAAATGCCGCCGCAGTTGGCGGCGGCCATCTCCCAGGCCCACGGGGAACTGGAGGCCAGGGCCGGCGGCCCCGTCAAGGTGGCGCTGCGCTCCAGCGCCATCGGCGAGGACGCGGTGGAAACTTCCTTTGCCGGGCAATACCGCTCGGAACTGAATGTCAGTCGGGAAAACCTTTTCACCGTCTACAAAGAGATCCTGGCCAGCAAGTATGCCCTCACCGCGGTGAGCTACCGCCTGCACAAGGGCCTGCGGGACGAAGACGTGGCCATGTGCGTGGGCTGCATGGCCATGGTGGACTCGGTCTCGGGCGGGGTCATGTATTCCCGGGACCCCACCGACATCCGCGGTGACGCCATCTTCATCAACGCGGTGCACGGGTTGGCCAAATCCGTGGTGGACGGCACGGTGACCCCCGACCTCTTCGTCATCTCCCGGGGAGAGCCGCCGGTCATCATCCAGAAGGAGATCCGGGAAAAGGAACTGAAGGCGGTGTGTCTCCCGGAAGAGGGGGTGTTGCTGGAATCGGACGAGGAGGGCGGGACCCCGGCCCTCACCGACGAGCAGGCCCTGGCCCTGGCCAGGATCGCCCTGATTCTGGAGGAGCACTTCCAGTCACCCCAGGACGTCGAGTGGTGCATCGCCAGGGATGGCCGCATCTTTATCCTGCAAAGCCGGCCGCTGCTGCAAATGGCCGGAGCCTCCCTCCGGGCCGAGGCGGCCGTCTCCTCACCGGTGGAGAACCCGGTGCTGCTCCGGGGCGGCGACACCGCGGGCTCCGGGGTGGCGGCGGGGCCCGTTTACCTGGTGAAGAACAACCTGGACCTCCTGCAGTTCCCGGAAGGTGCGGTCCTGGTCACCGCCTTTCCCCACCCTAGTTGGGCCACCCTCCTGAACCGGGCCGCCGCGGTGGTCACCGACCGGGGCGGCATTACCGGGCACCTGGCCAACGTGGCCCGGGAATTCGGCACCCCGGCCCTGTTCAACACCGGGGAAGCCACGGCCCGCCTGGAGCCGGGCCAGATGGTCACCGTGGACGCGGACGGCCGCACCGTCTACCAGGGGAGGGCCGAGCCCCTGCTCAAGCTCGCCATCCCCAAAAAGGGCATAATGGGCGGCACCCCGGTGGGCGAAACCCTGAAGGAGGTCATGACCTTCATTACGCCCCTCAATCTCACCAACCCGGAGGCCCCGGACTTCACTCCCCGGGGATGCCGCACCCTCCACGATATTACCCGTTTTGCCCACGAGGTTTCCGTCAAGGAGATGTTCTCCTTTGACAAGACCCAGGCGTTCTCCAGGTATTTCATCAAGCGCCTGGCCACCGACGTGCCCTTGCAGTGGTGGGTCCTGAACCTGGAGGACGGGTTCAAGGAGGAGGTGACGGGAAAGGAAGTGGAACTGGACAACATCGCCTCCGCCCCCATGCTGGCCCTGTGGGAAGGCATCACCGCGGTGCCCTGGGCAGGGCCGCCGCCGGTGGACACCCGAGGCTTCATGTCCATCGTCATGGGCGCGGCCACGGACCCCAACCTGGCCACCGCCGGCGGCACCATTTTCGGCAACCAGAATTATTTCATGATCTCCCGGGACTTCTGCAACCTTACTTCCCGCCTGGGCTTCCATTTTTCCACGGTGGAGGCCCTGGTGGGGGACCAGCCTTTTGCCAACTACATCCGCTTCGCCTTCAAGGGCGGGGCCGCGGATTATCCCCGCCGGATACTGCGGGCCAGGTTCGTGGGGGACATCCTGGAGAGGTATCACTTCAAGGTGGACGTCAAGGAAGACGCCCTCTTCGCCCGCCTGGAGGGGGAAGACAAGGACTACATGCTGTCCAGACTGCGCCTCCTGGGATACGTCACCATCCATACCCGGCAGTTGGACATGATCATGCTCAACGAGGCGGACGTCGAATACTACCGCGAAAAAATCATCAACGACCTTGATGGGATGCTGCTGCCGGGGCGGGAAAAGGGGTTGGCAGGCTAAAGCGGGGGCGCGCCTGGGGCAAGGCCATGGAAAGAAAGGGGGACGGACACCTAGGGCCGCCCTCCAAAAATCGGCACCGGGCGTTATCAAGCAATCTAACGGGCGGGATTTCCCGCCCCTGGTATTTTGGGAAGACCATTGGGTCCCGGGCGGTTGGGAGATCGCCGGGCTGGAGGCGACATGACCTGGGCGCCGTGGTTCTCCTTTTTTAATACGGTTCGATTTGTTAAACTGGCAAGGTGGCTCATACCTGAATCTTAAGGGTGGAGGGAAGACATGGAGCGAGGCAATGGGCGGATCTGCGGCAGGCTGGCCCTGGCGGCCTGCCTGGCTTTAGCTCTCATCATGGGAACCGGGCCGGACGCCCGGGCGGAAAGGAGTCATCCGGTGGTTAAACTGGAAACGAGCAAGGGCGACGTCACCCTGGAGTTGTACCCGGACAAGGCCCCGGCCACAGTAGCTAACTTCCTGCAGTACGTCAAAGACGGCTTTTACAACGGCACCATCTTCCACCGGGTCATTGACGGGTTCATGATCCAGGGCGGGGGTTTTGGCGCCGATATGAACCAGAAGCCCACCCGGGCGCCCATCAAGAATGAAGCGGACAACGGCCTGGCCAACGACGCCTACACCATCGCCATGGCCCGGACCATGGTTCCCGACTCGGCCACGTCCCAGTTCTTCATCAACGTGAATAACAACCAGGCCCTGAACCACACCGGCAAGACCCCCCAGGGGTGGGGCTACGCCGTGTTCGGCAAGGTGATCAAGGGCAAAGAGGTGGTGGACCAGATCAAGGCGGTGGCCACCACCACCAAAGGCATGCATCAGAACGTGCCGGTGGAGCCGGTCACCATCGTCAAGGCCTCGGTGGTGCAGAAATAACCTAGTTTCCGCAAGTACCTTTACTAGTGGAGTGTTTCATAATTAGCTGGACATAAATTCAGATCCGGAGCGCTGGACTTGGCAGGGTTAAGTCCCCCTTTGAAAAAGGGGGATTTAGGGGGATTTCAAGTGCTTATAAAAATCCCCCCTGACCCCCCTTTAGGAAAGGGGGGTAAAAAAGCCTGCTTTTCCGATGTTACCTTAATTATGAAACAGACCACTATCAGATAGCCCGATGGCTGAGGAGATTTTAATCCGGGACGCGGCCCCGGGTGAATTGGCCGCGGTGGAGGAACTGGTTAAAGCCGCCTACCAGGAGTTCGAGCCGCTGCTGCCCGAGTTGGCCTGGGGCAAATGGATGGCCAGCATCGAGGCGGCCATCCATTCCGCGGCGGGCCTGTTGGTGGTGGCCGAGGCCGGCGGCAAAATTCAGGGGGCGGTGAAATTCTTTCCTGATGCCTCCCAGGCGGCCATGGGCCAGTGGCCGCCCGGCGCCGCCTTGATCAGGATCCTGGCGGTCTGGCCCCAGGCCCGGGGCCGGGGCTACGGCACCCTGCTGACCCAGGAATGCCTGGGGCGGGCCCGGGCCCTGAAAATCCCCAGCATCTTCCTCTATACCGGCACCTTTATGCTGGCGGCCCGGCATATCTATGAGAAATTGGGGTTCAGGCGAGTCCCGGAGTTTGACCGGGACCCGGGCCCCATTGCCTACCGGCTGGATTTGTAAGTTACCCCCCTGCATTAATTCTCTGCATAACTGGCGGCAAGGGACTCCCTTGCCGGTGCGTCCGGCTTGCGGCTCGTCGGGGGGAGGGGCGGGGGGCGCGCGGCGGGGCCATGGCAGGAACCCCAAAGCGGCGTTGCAGGCCAAAGAAATTAACAGCATGAGGGTTTGGGGTTAGTTCCCTCCGGTTTGGCTATCCTGGGGCTTGAACCTGAGGGCCGCCGAATTGAGGCAGTAGCGCAGTCCGGTGGGCGGCGGGCCGTCGCTAAACACGTGGCCCAGGTGCGCCTCGCAGCGGTGGCACAGCACCTCGGTCCTGGTCATAAAAAAGCCGCGGTCTGCTGCAGTTCTGATGGCCCCTTCCGAGATGGGGGCCCAAAAGCTGGGCCAGCCGGTGCCGGAGTCGAACTTGGCGTCAGAACTGAACAGGTCATTGCCGCAGCAGACGCACTGATAGGTCCCCTTCCCTTTAAAATTGTGATACGGGCCGGAAAAGGCCGGCTCCGTCCCCTTTTCCCGGGTGATGCGGTATTGCTCCGGGGTGAGGAGCCGGCGCCATTCTGCGTCGGTTTTGCTGACTTTCTCCATGGGGTTTCTCTCCTGAACCTGGGAGGCCGGGGCTGGCGGCGCGGCCAGGGCCGGGGGCTGCCTGCCGCCCAAAAACAGGGCCAACAGCACCATGAGGCTGAGATAAGTTAAAGGCAAAATTCGGTTAAGCAAGGGTTACCTCTGCCGGTTCGCCTGCGGGCGGGATGGTTGAGGCGATTTGGGGTGGCAATGGCGGTTCATGCGGTTGGTTACTCGCCGATGATCTTTACCAGCACCCGTTTGCGGCGGCCGCCGTCGAATTCGCCGTAAAAGATCTGCTCCCAGGGGCCGAAATCGAGTTTACCGCGGGTCACGGCCACCACCACCTCGCGCCCCATGATCTGCCGCTTCAGGTGGGCGTCGGCATTGTCTTCGCCCACGTTGTGGCGGTACTGGGAGACCGGGGCATGGGGGGCCAGTTTCTCCAGCCAGACCTCGTAGTCATGGTGCAGCCCCGATTCATCGTCATTGATGAAGACACTGGCGGTGATGTGCATGGCGTTCACCAACAGCAGGCCTTCGGTGACGCCGCTTTCCTTGAGGCACTGCTCGATCTGGGGGGTGATGTTGATGAAGGCCCGGCGGGCAGGCACATTGAACCAGAGTTCTTGGCGGTAGCTTTTCATCGAGGTTACCTTGCACTTATTTTATGTAAATATTTCCCCTTGTCAAAGGCAAGGCCAATTTGTCAAGGAGAGGCAGCAGGGGTGAATGGCAAAATAGCGGGGTAAAAACCAGGGCCAGGTCCGGGGACCCGACCCTGATGGAGTTCAGCGCCTCTGGGGAGATTACTTCTTGGCTTCCGGGGACTTTTCCAGGGTGATGCCCTGTTCCTGAATTTTCTTCATGTACTTCTCCGGGTTTTTGCGGAATTCGGCATCGCATCCCTGGCAACAGAAGTAGATGCGTTCGCCCTGGTAGTCGACGTAGACTTTCCGGTCGATATTGCCACCCAGGACCGGGCAGACTGTCTGGGGCCTGGGGTCGGCGGCCAACCCCGCCCCCGCCGCAAAGATGCCCAGGACCAGGGCCAGTACCAGCAACTTCAAGGTTTTCATGACTCCTCCTCAAGGTTAAACTCAATGAATGTCAAGGACTGGCACGGTTGTCCGCAAACCCTGACTGCCGGGGGCCGGGGAAGAAAGATCCCGTATCCCCAGATTATTAATATATATTAGATGCCATATTATCTAAGTCAAGGCCCGGTTAACAAAAGATTCCTTTTGTCGGCGGTCCGGTTTAAGATTCCATTGATAAGACTTTGAGAGGAAACGGGGGCAGAAAGGATAGAAAGATGAGCAGAATCAAGGTGGAGCGCCATCCCAGCGAGGCGAGGCTAAAGGAGTTGGGGGTTTCCGGCTGGCCCATCTGGACCAAGGAGGCCTCGGAATTTCCCTGGACCTATGATGAGCCGGAAACCTGCTATTTCCTGGAGGGGGAGGTAACGGTCACCGGCGACGACGGCGAAACCGCCAGGGTGGGCCAAGGGGACCTGGTGACCTTCCCGCAGGGCCTATCCTGCACCTGGAAGATCACCAAGGACGTAAAGAAGCACTACCGGTTTGGGTGAGGGATTTTTCCTGACAAGCCTGGCGCCAATCCCAAACCGTTCGGAAAGCCAGTGCTCCCAGTGCGGTGGGCCTGATCCATATAGGAAAGGCCTGGCCGCTCTTTTTAATCTACAAAAAGAATTTCAACCTGACTATGGCAACCCCGATCAGGACAAAGATTAAAAGGAAAATTCCGCCCACGGAATTGAAAAAATATTGTTCTTCGAAACCATTTTTTTTCATTAGAACCTCATGGGTATTTTTTTGTCCATATATGCATTTTCTGTGCCTGAACTGGTCCACGATCCCCTTAAGGCCGTGGTCAAGTTACTCAACTTTGGTCGTAAAGCTGCTTGATGTAAATCAGGAGATCCATGGTTTTGGGTCTCTTTTTCCCTGAAATGTGACCCGGAGGCCGGTGGCGGCCCGGGCCCATTGGTTAGATACACTTATATTAGTCGGCAAAAAATCTCAGAGAATGAAAAAAGGGAGACTTTGCCGACACCTCATTAAAGCCGGGATCAATTCGTGAAAAGGCAGGGTCAAAGATGGCCCTGCCTTTTCATTACCTGGCCCGGGCCCATGGGAAGGCCCCGGTAAATTTTCTGCAACAGGCCCCCGGGAGCGAGAGCCGAAACTCCTGGCCGTGTTGCTTTTATGCAACTATTTGGTGTTTTTCTTCCCCGGGGGAGAAGACGATTTATCAGGCGGCCCATGGGTGATCACTTCGTGGCGCCAGAGGCGCTGCATGGTGGTGCCGGCCCGCCGATGTTCGCAGGGGTCATAGCCGCAGATGGGACATTCCGGCTCCTCACAAGGGTCCGCATGGATGAGGATATCCGCCTGGCCGGCGAAATGTCCGTTTAAAATCATTTCCAGCTCTTTGATTTCCCGGTGGCTCTCTTCCAGGGACAGGTCCCGGGGCAAAATCAGGTGGAAGTCGATGAGGACCCGGATGCCGGCCCGGCGGGCCCGGAGCTGGTGCAAATCGATCCAGATGTCTTTGCGGTGCCGGGCGATGACCCGGGAGATCTCGTCCAGCAGCGCCGGGTCCGAGGTGTCCATGAGGCCGGCGCAGGCCTGGCGCATCAGACGCACCCCGGTGACCAGGATGTTGAGGCCCACCAGGATGGCCACCGCGCCGTCCACCCAGTTGGCGCCGGTAAACTTGACCGCCAGCAGGCCCACCAGGACGCCCCCGGTGGTATAGACGTCGGTGAGCACGTGCTTGCCGTCGGCGATGAGGATCAGGGAATGGGTGCGCTTCCCCACCATCACCAGGGCCAGACCCAGAGCGAGATTGACCAGCGCCGCCCCCAGGATGAGGGCGAGGCCGCTTTCCAGCCGGGGGATGACCTGGGGGTGAAGGAGGCGGGGCCAGGCCTGGTAAAAGATGCCGGCGGCCGCGGCGACGATCAGGGCGCCTTCAAAGCCGGCGGAGAAAAATTCGATCTTGCCGTGGCCGTAAGGGTGGGTGGGGTCGGGGCTCTTGGCGGCAAAGATGACGCTGCCCAGGGCAAAGCTGGCCGCCACCACGTTGATGATGGACTCCAGGGCGTCAGAGAGGATGGCGGCGGAGCCGGTGAGCCAGAAGGCGAAGAACTTCACCACCATCAGCCCCAGGCCGATGGCCAGGGAGGCCGAGATGGCGATGAGGCGGCGCTTGAGGTTAACGGTCTCCTGGAGATTCACCCTGGCTTTCTCCTACCCATAACCTATCACATTGGCGGAAATAGCAAAGCCCCCAGATAGGGGGCTGGATTTCCAAGCAGAAACCTTCTGGACCAACCAGATGTCCTATTTCCCCCGGAGGGCGAATTGGGCCATTTTGCGGCGCACGAAGGCCAATTGGCCCTGGAGGGGGATCTCCATGGGGCAGAGGTCGTCGCAGGCCATGAGACCGATGCAGCCGAAGACGCCTTCGTCGGTGCCCACCACCTCAAAATACTGGGCCCGGGGGCGCTGGTCCCGGGGGTCGATCATGAAGCGGGCGATGCGGTTCAAGAACGCCGCCCCCACGAAGTCGGCCCGCATGTTGGCGGTGGCGCAGCCGCCGACGCAGCAGCCGCACTCGATACAGCGCTCGGCTTCGTAGATCTCCAGAGCCGCGGGGTTGTCCATGCGCTCCTCCCCGCCTTTGGGGTCGAAGACCTTGTCGGTGTGAATCCAGGCCTCGGTGCGGACATTGAGGTAGCGGAACCAGCAGCCGGTATCCACCGAGAGGTCGCCCACCAGCTTGAAGACCGGCAGCGGCATGAGGCTGATCTTCTCCGGCAGGTCCTGGGTCAGGGTCTTGCAGGCCAGGCCCGGACGGCCGTTGATGAGCATGGCGCAGGAACCGCAGATGGCGGCCCGGCAGACGAAATCGAACATCAACGAGGGGTCCAGCTCCTCCCGGATGCGGTTCAGGGCGATGAACAGACTCATGCCCATGGTCTCTTCCAACTGGAACTCCTGCATCCGGGGCGGGATCTCCGGGGTGGCGGGATTGTAGCGGAAGATGGAAAAGGTGAGAAGCCGCTCAGCCATGATGCAAGATCCTTGTATAGTTGTGGTTATTGGGGAAGGGGGCCAGGGGCCCGCGGCCCCTGCCCCCTTCCCCAAACCCCATCCCCCAACCCCTTATAGGCCCGGGAAGGCGTGGCCTGCGGCCCCGACTTCCCGGGCCCCCATAAATAAAGGGTTGGGAGGGGGTGCGGGGGAGGGCAGGGACTTGTTGTCCCTGCCCCTCCCCCGCAAAGCTCCTAATCCCCTACTATCGGCATTTCGCCGTAGCCCCGGGACCCCGGCGGCAGTTCGGTGATGTTCACGGGTTCGTATTGCAGTTCGGGCATCTCGGCCCCGGGCCGCCAGTAGGCCAGGGTCCGTTTGAGCCAGTTGTCGTCGTCCCGCCGGGGGTAGTCTTCCCGGTAATGGCTGCCCCGGGATTCGGTGCGTCTAAGCGCCCCATAGGAGATGGACAGGGCCAGGCGCAGCATGCCGGGCAGCCTAAGGGCGGCCAGCAGTTCCGGGTTGGGCCCCAGGCCGCTGGAGCGCAGCCGGACCTTCCCGACCTGTTGGTAAAGGCCCTGGAGAGTGGTCACCGCCTCCTGCAGGGCTTCGCCGGTGCGGAAGATGCCCACGTGGTTCAGCAGGGCGTCCTCCATCCGGTGGCGCAAGGCAAAGACGTCTTCGTTGCCGTTCTTGAGGCTGCGGAGATTCTCCAGGCGCCTCTCCTGGGCCGTCACCGCGTCGTCCACCAGGGAGAAGGGGAAGATCAGGGAAGTCTCCCTGGCGTAGGCGGCCACCTGTTCACCCACCACCATGCCGGCCACGATGGTTTCGGCCAGGGAGTTGCCGCCCAGGCGGTTGAAGCCGTGGAGGTCCCAGCAGGCGGCCTCGCCCGCGGCAAAAAGGCCCTTGAGGCCGGAGACTTCGCCTTCCCGGTTGGTGCGCACCCCGCCCATGGAGTAGTGCTGGGTGGGCCTGACCGGAATCAGAGCCTGAATGCAGTCGATGCCCAGGAAGTTCTTGCAGATGGCGGCCACTTCCCGGAGGTTGGTGCAGATGTGGTCGGGGCCCAGATGGCGGATGTCCAGCCAGAGGTGGGGGCCGTAGGGGCTCTCCACCCCGAAACCCTGGCGCATGTGGTGCACCATCCAGCGGCTCACCACGTCCCGGGAGGCCACTTCCTTTTTCACGGGCTCGTAGTCGGGCATGAAGCGGTGCAGGTTGTTATCCAGGAGGTAGCCGCCGTCACCCCGGCAGCCTTCGGTCACCAGGATGCCCGCCGGCACGATACCGGTGGGGTGGAATTGCACCGCCTCCATGTTGCCCAGGGGCACCACGCCGGTGTCCAGGGCGATGCTCATGCCGGTGCCTTCGTTGATCACCGCGTTGGTGGAGACGCCGTACATGCGGCCGTAGCCGCCGGTGGCGATGATGGTGGCTTTGGCCAGGTAAGGGCGCAATTTCCCGTCGCGCAAATCCAGGGCCACGGCGCCGTAGCAGGTTTCGCCGTCGTGGATGAGGCTGACGGCCTCGGTGCGGTCGTGGACCGTGACCCCAAGTTTGAGAACCACCGAGTCCATGGCGTATTGGAGGACGTGGCCGGTGCCGTCCGCGGCGAAGCAGGTGCGCCATTTGGCGGTGCCGCCGAACTGGCGCTGGGCGATGAGGCCGGCCTTTTCCGGCAGATCTTCTATGTCCGTGCCGTCGGGCAGGGTCTTCCTGCCGGGGACCACCCGGGTCCAGGGCACGCCCCAGTGGGACATCTGGCGCACGGCCACGGGGGCCAGTTGCGTGAAGAGGCGGGCCACGTCCTGGTCGCAGCCCCAGTCGGAGCCTTTCACCGTGTCTTCAAAGTGGATGTCGGTATTGTCGCCATAGCCCATGGCCACATTGCCCAGAGAGGCCTGCATGCCGCCTTGGGCCGCGGTGCTGTGGGACCGCCGGGGCGGCACCAGGCTGAGGATGGTGACCGTGTGGCCGCTCATGGCGGCCTCAATGGCCACCCGCTCCCCGGCCAGGCCGGCACCGATAACCAGGACATCAGAGAGATGGGCGTCGGACCAGTTCATGAGAGACCTTTAGCAATATGGCGGAAATAGAAAAACAGCAGCGTGATGAACCCCAAGCCCACGAAGCCGATGGTGGCGTAAACCAGGTACGGGGTGAATTTTTTCCGGTGGAACCAGCCCCACTTCACCAGGATGCGGTAGAGGCCCACCATGGCGTGGATTTCGGCGGCCAGAAGCAGGAGGACGAAGGAGGAGAAGTAACCACCCTGGATGCGGGCGGCGCTGCTGGCGGCTTCGATGGGCCAGGTGAGAAGCACGCTCCAGACGTGGATGGCGGCCAGTACCAGGATGATGAGGCCGGTGACGATCTGGACCCCCCAGGCCCAGGTGTCCAGGTGGGCCAGTCGCCGGGAGTGCTGCAGGTAGACCCGCATTTCCTGAAACTTCCAGGGAGCCTTGCGCATGGCCAGCAAGCCGTGGGCCAGAATGGCCAGGATGACCAGGGGGATGCCCACGTAGGAGATGTAGTACTCATCCATGCGGGCGGAATCCCGGTTGAAAGCGGCGGCACCGAAAATGATGCTGGATACGGCCAGGAGATGGAACTGGAGGAAACCCAGCAGCAACAGGCCGGTGCCGAGTTCGAAGAGCTCCATCCAGGCTTCCCGCCGGGGACTTTTTGCCAGGATCTTTTGTAAGTTCACGGGACACCTTGGGGAGAAAATGTGAAAATTTAAGGAATCAAAAATAAAATATATTGCAGGCCAAAAATCTTGTCAAAGGTTTTCTGGCGGCGGCGAGCCCGAGGCCAGGGGGATCAGGAAAATTACCGGAGACGCCTGTTTGCCGAAAAGGGTCAAGTTCGGCCGGCCGCGAACCCTCTTTGGCGGTCCAGGATGGGGACCTGCTACTTGAGGCCAGGCTTTCTTTAGAATGATGTCCCTCATGGTTAGCAGCGAAATACTAGCATGTGAGAAGGACCGAGAGAATCAGACAATTTCTGGGTTCTCTGTCAAAAGTTTTCTTACAAAGGGGTTTGGGAGGGGGATTGGAAATTTACCATGGCAGCTTCCGGAAGAGCAGGGTGGGCAAGGCATAAAAAAAACCGCCCGGGCGGCGGGTGGCCCCAACGCCCGGGCGAGCTGCGGGGAGGCAGGGCTTAGGAGCGGTGCCGCTGGAAAGCAGCCCCGCCCAAGCCCAGTAACCCGGCGCCCAAGAGCTTGATAGCACCGGGGAGGGGGACTTTATATAAGTCCTTTGCTTCGCGCCATTAAAAAAGCCGGATTGCCTCACTCCCAGGCAACCCGGCTGTCTCAATTATCCTCAAAGGGAGACCCGCGGCTTTCCGCCCCCGCCTTGCGACGGGTTTGGCCTTTTACTGGCGAATTTAAGTTAAATTTATTTTGAGATTTTGTCAAGAAAAATTATCAAATGCCGGTAAATTTCTTTAAGCAGATTACCTTCACCCCGGCAAACTGCATTGGGCCGCGCCCTGGGCCGCAGCTTCCCCGGCGGCAAACTGGTGGTTGGGGCTAGGCGGGGCCCCCGATTTTTTTGAAGAAAATCTTTAATCTGAAACCATTTCAGGGCGACGGCTAGAAGAAGATGGAGGCCAGGACCACCGAGGCCAGAAGCAGGCGGTAAACCGCAAAGGGATAAAAGGTGTGGTGCTGGAGGAAGCGCAACAGATACTTAATAGTGAGGTAAGAGGCGATGACCGCGCCCAGAAAACCCAGGGCCGCGGCCAGAAAGGTGAGGCCCTCCGGGGGGGCTTTCAGCCACTTGGGGAGGTGGTGGAGGCCGGCGCCGGCGATGATGGGGGTGGCCAGCAAAAAGGAGAAGTGGGCGCTGGAACGGCGGTTGAAGCCCAAAAAAAGGGCCATGGTCATGGTGATGCCGCTTCGGGAGACGCCGGGCATGATGGCCAGGGCCTGGGAGAGGCCGATGAGGAAGGCGTCCCCAAGCCGCAGGGAATCCAGGGGGCGGCGGTGGCGGGCCAGCTTCTCCGCCAGGATGAGGAGGAGCCCCACCGAGCCCAGGAGGATGGCGATGCGGGCGGGCTGACGGAAAAGGGTTTCGGCCTTTTTCTCCAGCAGCACCCCGGCCAGGGCCCCGGGGATGACCGCGACGATGAGATAAAAGAGCATGCGGCGCTGGGGGCGGTTATAGCGGGAGGGGCTGATGAAAGCGTGGCCCATTTCCAGCCAGTCCCGGCGAAAGTAGAGCAGCAGGGCCGCCAGGGTGCCCAGGTGCAGCAGGATGTCGAAACCCAGGCCGCCGCCGGGAGCTTTGAGGTAGTGCTCCAGCAAGGCCAGGTGGCCGGAGCTGGAAATGGGCAGGAACTCGGTGATGCCTTGAACTATGCCGAGAAAGAGCGCCTCAAGGGGATGCATGGGAGAAAATTATCAGAGACCGCCCGGCTTGGCAACGAGAAAGAGAAGGGATGTTCCCCACCAGGAGCTTGGGAACGAGGGGAAACGCTCATGCCTACGAGGCCGCAACGAAGGATGAAAATGCGGCCCTCTTGAAAGAAGGTATGGTGGGCGGTGCCCACCCTACATTTGGTTGGCTTCACTGGTCTTTGCTGAAAGCTGGAAGCTAACCGCTGATAGCTATTTTATTATAAAAGTCTGCGGCTACCGTCTGTTAGCCCTCAATTATCGGCGGGCGGTGCGGATGCCAGCAAGCAATAAATCAGGGAGATTGCCCCACCGTGGCGGTGACCGTGGCGGGCTGGACCTGGACCAGGGTGACGCCGGCGGGGAGGTGTACTTCGACGTTGAGCCGGTGGCGGCCCGGTGCAACATTCTTGGTGTTCACCGTGGCTTTCAGGTCCGCTACTTTGAGGTCCTTCACTTGCCGCCAGGGGCCCTTGAGGGTGAGGGCGACCTGGGCGGGCCGCAGGCGAGCCGGGCCGGGGACGGCGGCCACCGCGACCCCGGAGATGGTGCGGCTGAGGGTTTTGGCGGCGATGTTGATCTCCGCCAGGATGGGCACCGCCTCTTTCAGCGACAGGTGCAGGTTCTTGAAATCAAGGTCCGTGGAGATGACGGCGGGCTCCGTCAGGTGGCTCACGTCAATGGGCAGGGTATTGATGTACTTCAGCTCTTCCAGTTCCGTTAAAGGGCCTTTGACCACCACCTGTTCGGGGCGGGTCTTGGTTTCCAGCACCTCATAACCGGCCGGCGGCCGTCCTTCGATGACCGGCCTGATGGTGAGGGTGCGGGTCATGGAAGTGGCCAGGGTGAGGTTTATGGGGTTGGGGGAAATCCGGATCACCTGCACGCCCCGGGGAAAGGAGAAGCTATTGGGGCCGAAAGGATAGGAATGGCGGCCGGGTTTATAGCCTGTCAGGTCGATGCTCTGGGTCAGGCGGGTCTGGGAGAGCTTGCTAATGATGGAGCGGGGCCCCACCACCCGGACTTGCAGATTGGGGGGCACCTCGCTGGTGATCACCATTTGGCGGGGAAGGTTGACCAGCTCCAGGGACAAGGTAAGGGTGGTCTCGGTGCGCTCTTCGCCGCTGACCGCGAACCAGAGGGCTATCGCCAAGAGGAGCGACAGGAGCTTGAGGGCCTTATGACGTCCCAAAGAAGCGAGCCAGTTTTTCAATCCAGGTTCCTTTCCGGTGCGCCGGTTCTTCCAGCAGGTCACGCAAGGCCTGGCGCAGCTGCAGGCGCGTCAGGTTGGGCCTCAGGGTTCCCCCCTGGGCCAGGGAGATCTGGCCGCTGGTTTCGGAGACCACCAGGACCAGGGCGTCGGTTTGCTCTGAAAGACCCACGGCGGCGCGGTGGCGGGTGCCCAGGGTGGGGTCCAGATTGGGATTCCGGGACAGCGGCAGGAGGCAGCCGGCGGCCACCAGCCGGTCCCCCTGGACGATGACCGCGCCGTCGTGGGTAGGAGTATGGGGCCAGAACAGGGACACCAGCAGGTCCTTGGTGACCATGGCGTCCAGTTTGATGCCCCCTTCCTGAAAATCGGAAAGACCGACGCCGCGCTCCAGGACGATCAAACCACCGATGTGACGGCCGGCCAGGGTTTCCGCGGCCTCACAGATCTCTTCCGTGGTGACCGGCTCCGGCACCCCGGCCGGGGCCAGGGCTTTTCGCCCCATGCGGCTCAGCACCCGGCGGATGTCGGCTTGAAACAGGATGATGACGATGAGCAGGAGGTTGCGGACCACGCCGTCCAAGAGCCATTCCAGGGTGAAGAACTCCACCTGGCGGGCCACCAGGTAAGTCAGGAACAGGAGGAACAGCCCGGCCAGGATCTGAATGGCCTGGGTCCCCTTGAGAATCATGACGACCTGGTAGACGACGATGGCCACCAGGAGGATGTCCAGGCCGTCCTGCCAGCGCAGGTTTTGGAAAAACTGCCACATGATGGGGGACGCGGCTCCTCCTTTAGATATCAGGCAGGACGGCTAATACCGGGTTGCGACCAATCGAATACTATTTATTCAGGTCCCAGTGGGGCTAACGGACCCCATGAGGGCCACAAAGAACGATGAATATGTAGAACCGCCGCCCCCGGCGGTTCAGGCGCCGGCGAGGGCGCCGGCGCTACATGTTCATATGAAGCCTTTAACCTCCGGCCTCGCTTTCCAGCGATTCCCGGCAGATGCAATCCAGGACGGCCAGGAACTGGCGAGCATAAGCGACGTTATGGGTGCGAACCAGACGAGCCCCGCGCATCACCGCCACCGCCAGGGCCGCCAGGGTGCCGATGTCTCGTTCCTCTCCGGCGGGCAGGTCCAGGATGTGGCCAATGAAGGCTTTGCGGGACGGTCCCACCAGCAAGGGGCAGCCCAAATCCAGGAACACCTCCAGATTATTGAGTATTTCCAGGTTGTGCTGCCAGGTTTTGCCGAAGCCGATGCCGGGGTCCAGGACGATGTGCTCCCGGGGAATGCCCTGGGAGGCGGCGAACTCCAGGCGCTCCCGGAAAAACGCCTTAATCTCGCCCAGCAAGTCGTCATAGTGAGGCTGGCGCTGCATATCCTTGGGGGTGCCCTGCATGTGCATCAGCACCAGGGGGACCCGGCGCGCCGCGGCCAGGGGGGCCATCTGGGGGTCGAAACGCAGGGCGCTGATGTCGTTGATGATGGCAGCCCCCGCCTCCAGGGCCGCCCAGGCTACCTTGGCTTTGTAAGTGTCGATGGAGATGGGGACGGACCCTTCGGCGGCCAGGGCCTCGATGACCGGCAGGACCCGGCGCAGCTCCTCATTGAGGGGCACGGGGTCGGCCAGGGGGCGGGTGGATTCGCCGCCGATATCCAGGATATGGGCCCCCGCGGCCACCAGCGCCCGAGCCTGGGCGATGGCGTCGTCATGGTGGAAGAACCGTCCGCCGTCAGTGAAGGAATCGGGAGTGACATTGACCACCCCCATGATGAGGGGCCGGGGAGAGTTCAAGAGGGCCGCCCAGGCATGGCGGTGCGACGAAATCTCCGAAGCGCCGGAGGGACTAGTGGAACCGGTCATGCTTAAGCCTGCTGGAAGCTGAGTGGGAGCGGCGCAGGGGCGTCCTGAGATTCCGGGGTCTCTTCCGACTCGGGGAACGAGGCCAGAATCCGGTCAATACCGGCGGTGTCCAAGGTCTCCTTTTCCAGGAGAGCCTGGGCCAGGGCCTGGAGTTGGCCCCGGTGGCTGGTGAGCAGGCCCTTGGCGTCATTGTAAGCGGTCAGGATAAGATTTTTAATGGCGCTGTCGATGAGGCGGGCCGTGTCTTCGCTGAAATCCTTGGACTGGGCGAACTCCCGGCCCAGGAAGATGTGCTCTTCCCGTTTGCCGAAGGTGACCGGCCCCAGCTCGTCGCTCATTCCCCAGTTGCACACCATTTTGCGGGCCAACTCGGTGGCCCGCTCCAGGTCGTTGCCGGCCCCGGTGGTGAAATGCTGGAATTGCAGTTCCTCGGCGGCCCGGCCCCCCAGCAGGACGGTGAGGGTGCCCACCAGGTATTCCTTGGGATAGGTGTGGCGCTCGTCCAGGGGCAACTGCTGGGTGAGGCCCAGGGCCCGCCCCCGGGGGATGATGGTGACTTTGTGGATGGGGTCGGTGCCCGGGATGAGCTTGGCCACCAGGGTGTGGCCGGCCTCATGGTAGGCGGTGTTAGTCCGTTCCCGCTCGCTCATGATGAGGCTTTTGCGCTCGGAGCCCATGAGGACCTTGTCCTTGGCCTGCTCGAAGTCATCCATGGCCACCAGCTCATTGCCCCGGCGGGCGGCGAACAGGGCCGCTTCGTTCACGAGGTTTTCCAGGTCCGCGCCGGAGAAGCCCGGGGTGCTGCGGGCCAGGATGGACAGGTCCACGGACTCCGCCAGGGGGGTCCGGCGGGTGTGAACCTGGAGGATGGCTTCCCGGCCTTTGAGGTCCGGCACCGGCACCACCACCTGGCGGTCGAAACGGCCCGGGCGCAAGAGGGCCGGGTCCAGGACGTCCGGGCGGTTGGTGGCGGCGATGAGGATCACCCCTTCGTTGGCTTCGAAGCCGTCCATCTCCACCAGGAGCTGGTTCAGGGTCTGTTCCCGCTCGTCGTGGCCGCCTCCCAGGCCGGCGCCCCGGTGGCGGCCCACCGCGTCGATCTCATCAATGAAGATGATGCAAGGGGCGCTTTTCTTCCCCTGGATGAACAAATCCCGGACCCGGGCGGCGCCCACGCCCACGAACATCTCCACGAAGTCGGAGCCGCTGATGCTGAAAAAGGGGACGCTCGCTTCCCCGGCAATGGCCCGGGCCAGCAGGGTTTTGCCGGTGCCCGGGGCCCCCACCAGCAGCACGCCCTTGGGGATGCGGCCTCCCAGGCGGGTGAACTTTTTGGGGTCCTTGAGGAACTCGATGATTTCCACCAATTCGTCCTTGGCTTCCTCGATGCCGGCCACGTCGTTGAAGGTGACCTTGACGGTATTTTCCGTCATCAGCCGGGCCCGGCTCTTGCCGAAGGACATGGCCTTGCCGCCGCCGGCCTGCATCTGGCGCATAAAGAAGATCCAGATGCCCACCAGCACCAACATGGGGAGCCAGGAAATCAGGAGGGTGGTGTACCAGGGGGAATCGTCCCTGGGTTTGGCGGTGATCTCCACCTTCTTGGACTGCAGGAGTCTCACCAAGTCCTGGTCTGGGGGGGAGTAGCTCTTGAAGGTCTTGCCGTCTGTCAGCTCACCGCTTATTTCCTCGCCTTGCAAGGTGACCTTGACAACCTGGTCGGCCTTCACCAGTTCGACAAACTTGCTGTAGTTGATGGTGGCTCTACCCCGGCCGTGCTCCACCGTATTGAAGTAATTGAACAGAAAAATCATGATCAGGGTGATGAGCAACCACAGGGCGATGTTTTTATAAAAGGGGCTTAAGCGGTTATTCATTTACGGACCTTAATGTCATAAAGAACCATAGTGTTTATCGGTTTAACCTCTATTTATTTTAATATTATCTGGGAAAAATGCAAGGCGAATCTGTGGGTTGGGGCAGCAAGCGGCCGCTGTCGAAGGCCCGGAGCCGGGCCGGGGTCTGGCCCGCCGGGTGGCCGTGGGGCCATTTGCCTCGTTTTTTAATGCGTCCGGCCAGGCTGAACCGAGTTGGAGGGTCTAAGATTCACCGGTCTTCCGTCTTGAGCAGACTCTCCAGATTTTCCCGGGGGATGCGCCAGGGGCCGAGGCCCAGCTTGATCCCGGCCAGGCGGCCGTCGCGGATCATGCGGTAAATGGTGCGGCGGGACAGGGCCAGGATTGCGGCCACTTCATCGGGCCGGAAATAGCGCTTGTTCTGTAGGAAATCCATCTTTTGCCTCCCTCCTCGCTAGGAGTAACGCCTTCCTGAAAGGCTCACCGGTCTGAAGTGCAAAGGCAGGGCCATTTTTCTCTTTACCCAACTATCTGAATTTACAAAAGATAATCGTGCTCCCGGGAAAACCTCCCAAGATTTCGGGGGGGAATCGGGTTTTCCCCCTAGGGGTGGAAAAAAGCCCTAGGGAAGTGCCGGTTAGGGCATGTCTTGCAAAACCGACGGAGTAATGGTTTGCCTGGCCCGCCCCGCTGCTGGACCCATGGGGCCATGACGTCTGGGGACGGCGTCAAGGGCCCTAAGGGGGCGGCGGAGGGGGGCCGGCTCCACCCCGTTAGGGCGCCCCTGGGGCAATTAGGCGAGAAAAAACACAGATGGGGCCGATGCGACGCGGATGAGTGACAGCCTGTGCCATTTGCGCCGCGGCCCGACACGGATCTTGAAGGAGTTTCAGAAAACTAAAAGCACAAGGAGGTGCAGCAGATGGCCCAGGAGCGGTTGTTGCGGCCCCGGGAAGTGGCCGGCCGCCTGGCGGTATCCCGGTCCACCGTGTATCGCTGGTTTTGGGAGGGCAGGCTGAAAGGCGTCAAGCTGAACAGCGGCACGGTGCGGATCCTGGAAAGCTCGGTGAACCAGAAGCTGGCGGAGGCGGATTAAACAGGGTTAGCAGACGGCGGGCACGGAGGCCCGCCCCACCGGCACGGAGGCCCGCGCCACCGCCGGCGGGAAGCCGGCGCCACCTGAAAAACCTGGATGGGAGCCCGGATCAGTAAAAAAATGGGTTTAACCGGCAGGAAAGTGAATGGCGGGTCATCTGTCCCAGGCGTGCTGTCCCTTATCCGGCTTTTGCCGTATACCGAGGCAACCATGGTGGCTACCAGGAAAAGACCCCGGCCAGGGAAACGGGACCTCCATTTTGACGAAGCCCAGTCGCTGTTCCTGGCTGGGAAGGAACTGGAGGAAATCGCCGAACTGCTGCCGGTGGCCCTCGAGATCTTGCAGCGCTGGCAGGTGGAAGGCCAATGGGATAGTAAGCGCCGCCAGGTGCCGGTGTCCCCCCGGTGGCTGGGTGAGGCCCTGAAAGGAATCTTGCGGGAAAAGACCGGGAAGCTGCTGGCCAAGGGAGACTTGAAACCCCCGGAACTGGATGAGCTCAGCAAGATCATCACCTTGATGGACCGCCTGTGCAGCCAGGGGGGGGACATCCGGGCCGCGGCCCTGGAGGTCATGGACCGGTTCACGGAATTTTTGCGCCGCTGGGTGAAGGACCAGGACGAACTCAAGCGTATCTCCCAGCGGGTAGAAGAGTTTTTCCGGCAGTTGGAAGATGAAGGTTAGCCGTCTGAGGCAGAAACAGTTCCAGGAAAAAAGCATCTGAATATGGCTCACACGATTAAAAATTATCATCCCCACTCTGACCCCAAACCCTCCCCGGGGGCGGGGGTGCTGGGAGGAGAGATGGGACTGCCGGACGGCACCGGGCCACGGGGAACCGCCATGACTCTGAAAAAGAAGTTGACCAAAACGGAGTTCCGGCAGCGGGCCGACGGGATTTTGATTCGGCTTTCCCTGGAGGTGACGCCATTTTGGCAGGACAGCGAAGAAAAACAAAAGCAACGTATTAAGCGGGCCGCCGCGGACCCCTTATATTTCTGCCGCACCTATCTGCCCCATTACTTTTCCCACGCGCCGGCGCCCTTCCATTATGAGCTGATGGCGCTCCTGGAGCGGCAGCCGGCCAGAGGAGAAGAGCCTCTTAAGGCCATAGCGGCAACGGTGGGAGTGATGGATCACCCCCCTACCGCAGAGAGCCGAAAGCCGAAACCCCAAGAACCGGGGGCAACCCAGGGGGCCGCCGCCACCGAGGTGGTGGTGCCGGCGGTGGTGGCCGCCCCCCGGGAGTTCGCCAAAACCACGGTGTGCGCCTTCGGTTACGTGCTCCACCAGATCTGCTTCGGACGGCGCCGTTTCATCATCATCGGCAGCGACACCGACGACCTGGCATCGGATCTCACCGGCTATCTCTACCTGGAGCTGCTTTACAACGAGCGGCTGCTCCAGGATTTTGGGGAGCTGGCGAAGGCCAACAAAAGCGTGGACGATTTCGTCACTCTAAACGATATCCGGGTGAAGTCCCGGGGCCGGGGCCAGCGCCTCCGGGGCTTGAAGCACCGGCAGTGGCGCCCGGATTTGATCATCCTGGACGATCTCGAAAACGACATCAACGTGCGCAACCCCGAGATCGTGCAGCAGATCCTGGACTGGGTGAAGTCGGCGGTCTATCCGGCGCTGGATGTCGGCGGCAACCTGATGATCATCGGCACCATCTTGAGGTGGAAGAGCGCCCTGCACCTGATGCTCACCAGCCAGGACGAGCCCTACTGCCATTTCCGGCGCCGGATTTACCGGGCCCACCAGGAGGACGGCAGCTCCCTGTGGGAAGCCCGGCACCCCGTGGGCAGATTGCAGATGCAGAAACAGTTGATGGGAACGGTGGCCTTCAACCGGGAGAAGATGAACGAGCCGGCCCCGGAAAGCGGGTTTTTCCAGGAAGAGTGGATCCACTATTACCACCCGGACATCCTCAAGGACCGGGACCTGGTGGTGGCGGGATTCTTTGACCCGTCCCTGGAAACCGGGGCCGCCTCCGATTACAAGGCCGTCGTCACCGTGGGCTGGGAGCGGCAGGAGATGCTGTTTTACGTGATGGACGCCTTCATCCAGAAGGTCACCCTGGAGCAGACCCTGCGGGCCATTTTCAACCGGCACCGGGAGTATTGCTACCAGGTCCTGGGGGTGGAGGACAACCTGTTCCAGCGACTGCTGCTCAAGGAGTTTGACCGGCTGGGGAAAGAGCTGGGGCAGCTTTTGCCCCTCAAGGGCGTGACCCATCGCATCGCCAAGGAAACCCGGGTGGCCAGCCTGTCGCCTTTGCTGGAGCGGGGCAAGATCCGGTTCATCCGGGGGCACTCGGACCAGGAGCTGCTCATCGAACAGCTGCTCTACTTCCCGTCCCGGACCCTGCACGACGACGGGCCCGATGCCCTGGAAGGGGCCGTGCGGCTGGCCCAGGAATTCTCGGGTGCGGCCGCCGAGCCCTATGAGCGGCTGCAGCCGCGGGTCTTCCAGGGCCGGGGGGCTTTTTAAAGGTGAGCAGTAAGCTGTGAACGGTGAGCCGAAAAGGACTTTGCATATTGGTTTTCTGCTCACTGCTCACTGATAGGAGAAACCATGGGGCTGAAGGATTTCTTTGGGAGAGTCTTTAAAAGCACCGGGCCGCCGGAGACCCGGGAGCTGTCCTCGGTGAGCCTGGCGGAGCGGTGGAGCAGTTATCCCAGCGTGGGTCTGACGCCGACGCGCCTGGCGGAGATCTTCCGGGACGCGGATCAGGGCGACGCCTACCGCCAGATGGAGCTTTTCGAGGAGATGGAGGAGAAAGACGCCCACCTGGCGGCCATTCTGCAGACCCGGAAGCTGGCGGTGCTGAGCAAGGACTACGAAGTGCTCCCCTACGCCAAGACCCCGGAGGATGAGCGCATTGCCGGGACGGTGGGGGAGATCGTCTACGCCATCCCCGACCTGGAAGGGGCCTTTTTGGACCTGCTGGACGCCATCGGCAAAGGATTCGCCCTTTCGGAGATCATTTGGGAAGTGGCCGGGGGCCAGGCCCGGGTAACGGCGATCAGGTGGATCCCTCCGAAGCAGGTGACCTTCGGCGATGACCTAAACCCCCGCCTCTTGACCCGGGAAGCGTCCTGGCAGGGGGTGGAGCCGCCCCCCTGGAAGGTGATCTACCACCGCTACAAGGCCCGCAGCGGCCATGCCTGCCGGGCCGGGGTCCTCAGGGTGGTGGGCTGGATGTACCTGCTGAAAAATTACGCCTTGAAGGATTGGGCCGCGTTCAACGAGGTCTTCGGCATGCCGCTGAGACTGGGGAAATACGATCCCGCGGCCTCCCCGGCGGACCGGGAAGCCCTGGTGCGGGCCATCCGCAACCTGGGGTCCGATGCCGCCGGGGTCATCAGCAAGGCCACCGAGATCGAGTTCATCCAGGCCGCCAGCCGGGGGGGCAACACCAACCCCTACCAGGCCATGGCCGAATTCTGCAACCGGGAGATGTCCAAGGCGGTGCTGGGGCAGACCCTGACCACCGACACCGCCGGGTCCACCGGCACCTACAGCACCGCCCGGGTGCACGCCACGGTGCGGCGGGACCTGGTGCAGGCCGACGCCCAGGCCCTGGGCACCACTCTCAGGGAACAGCTGCTGCGGCCCCTGGTGGGGTTCAACTTCGGCTGGGACCAGCCGGTTCCCTGGTTCCGGTTCAAGTACGAGGAAGAAGAAGACCTGAAGACCCTGTCGGAGGTCTACCGCAATCTGGCGGCCATGGGAGTCAAATTAAGCCCGGAACACCTGGCGGAGCGGTTCGGCATGCCGCTGCCGACGGCTGAGTAATGAGTTTCAAGTTTCAAGTTTCGAGTTTTGAGAGAGGGAAGATGCGGCAAAATCCCGGGGTTAGCCATACCAAACTCCTCACCCCCAAAAGGTAGAGGAGCGATGGGGATTCCAACTAAAAAATAAAAACTCGAAACTCGAAACTCGAAACTAAAACATCTGTTCCCGAAGAGGAGTCGACGATGAAAATTGTCAGGTGGGCCATGCTTTTTGCCCTGGTATGGCTGTCCGGCTGCTGCGCCCACCCGGGGGTGTTCGACAAAGTGCACCGCTCCCTGGTGACCGTGCAAACTTTCTACGGCCCGATGCTTGAAGGGGAATGGCAGCTGAACGACAAGGTGCGGCGGGCGGTGGTGGCCGCGGACACCACCCTGCTCCTGGCCGGGGAACTGCAGCGGCAGTGGTGCCCGGACCCCGGGCAGGCGAAGCAACTGGAAATACAGACCCAGGAGGCCAGAAATCTGGCGCAGGAAGCCGGGGTGGCGGTAGTCGGAGAGCCCCCGGTGGCGGCGCCGCAAACCAAGGGAGATTAAGGGAAGATACCATGGCGATGAAAGTGGCATGCCAGTCCCAGGACCACGCCCTGCCGGAATGGATCCGCATCCTGCCCCTGGGGAAGGTGGAGCTGGTGGACCAGCGGGAGCCCCTGGAGGTGGATGAAGAGTCCCTGGGGGACATGGTGACGGCCTTCCGCTCCCGAGGGGTGGACCTGGTCATCGACTACGAGCACCAGTCCTTGCAAGGAGAGCGGGCCCCGGCTGCGGGCTGGATCAAACATTTGGAAGCCCGGGGCGACGGTCTCTGGGCCCAGGTGGAGTGGACGGACCAGGCCCGGGAGTATTTGGCCAACCGGGAATACCGTTATTTCTCCCCGGTGCTGCGCCTGGACCCATCGAGCCGGAAGCCCACCGTCCTGATGCACCTGGGCCTCACCAACGTGCCGGCCATCAAGTCCTTGCCGCCACTGGTGGCCAAGGCCGGGTGCCAGTCTTTGGCGGACGGGGGCGACCTCATGGCCCTGGGAGCAATGGTGGCAAGAGAGGAGGAGACCGAGACCATGGAAGAACTCAAATGCCGGGTGGGGTTGCAACCGGAGGCGGGCGAGGAGGAACTTGGCGTCCGGGTTCTGGAGGTGTTTCGGGAGCTGGCCGAAGCCCTGGCCCTGCCGGGGGACGCTTCGGCCTCCCAGCTTAAGGGGGCGGTGGCGGCCTTGAAGGCCGGGGCCGGCCGGTTCTCGGCAGCCCAGGAAGAACTCCAGGCCCTCAAGGAGCGCCTGGCCGGCGAGACCGCGGCCCGGGTGGTGGAGGAGGCCCTGAAGGCGGGCAAGGTGACCCCAGCCCAGAAAGGCTGGGCCCTGGAGTATTACCGCCGGGACCCCAAGGGTTTCCAGACCTATGTGGCCCGGGCCCCCAAGCTGATCCCCACGGGAGAATTTTTGCACCTGCTGGAGGAAGGCCAGGTCGGCAACCTCTTGCCGGAGGAAGTGGCCCTGTGCCAATCCCTGAACCTTTCTCAGGCAGCCTACTTGAAGGCCAAGGCCCAGACCGGGTAATTGCCGTCGGGAACCTGGAGGCAATCTCAGCGCCAGGCGCCGGGTTTCAAGATGGACGTTAGCGACTAATAAAATTGGAGGTGGAGCAATATGACAGAGTTAACCCGTGACCGGGCTACGGCTTACCGGGATGGAGTGGAGTTGGAATACCCGGTGGCGGCGGCCACCAAGATTTACGCCGGCTCCCTGGTATGCGTCGATGGCAACGGCTATGCCGTGCCGGCGGCGGACACCAGCGGCTACCGGTTTGTGGGGGCGGCCATGGAGCAGGTGGACAACGGCTCCGGGGCCAACGGCGACAAGGTGATAAGGGTGCGGCGCACCGGGGTCTTTGAGTTCGACGCCGCCTCCATCACCCAGGCCATGGTGGGGAACGCCATGTACGCGGTGGACGATCACACCTTCGACGACGCCGCGGGTCCCACCAATGACATCAAAGTGGGGGTTTTGACCAAGTACGTGTCCGCCACCAAGGGCTGGATCGACATCGCCAGGTAAACGGAGGAAGCCAGCATGATTATCAACGCCGAAGGATTAGCCAGACTTTATACGGCCTTCACCGCGGTGTTCAACGCCGCGTTCCAGGAGACCCAGACCTGGTTTGAGCGGGCAGCCATGACGGTGCCGGCCAGCACCCGGATCATGGATTACAAGTTTCTGCTTGACTTCCCCATGGTGCGGGAATGGCTGGGGGACCGGCAGATCAGCTCTCTGGAGCCCAAGGCCTACCAGGTGGAGACCAAGGACTGGGAAGCCACCATCGAGGTGGACCGCAACGACATCGAAGATGAGCAACTGGGATTCTACAACCCCATCGTGGCGGCCCTGGCTCAGGAAGCCCGGAAACATCCGGAAAAGCTCATCGCGGACCTGATGTCCGCCGGCTTTACCGCGGCCTGCTACGACGGCCAGAGCTTCTTTGACACGGACCACCCGGTGGGCACCGGCACCGCCTCCAATTTCAGCGGCGGCAGCGGCACCCCCTGGTTCCTCCTGGATACCAGCCGGGCCATCAAACCCTTCATCTTCCAGCTGCGGCGGGAAGTCCAGTTGGTGCGCATGGATCGCCAGGAAGACGAACACGCCTTTATGCGCAAGAAGTACCGTTACGGCGTGGATTACCGGGGGGCGGCGGCTTACGGGTTGTGGCAGCTGGCTTACTCCAGCAAGGAAACCCTGAACCCCACCAACTACGCCGGGGCCCGCACCGCCATGATGTCCCTCACCAACAGCGAGGGGCGGCCCCTGGGGATCAAGCCCAGCATGCTGCTGGTGTCGCCTTCCCTGGAGGCCCAGGCCCGGGAAATCTTGCAGGCCCAGTTCATCATCGGCGATCCCGCCGCCGGGGGCGCCAAGTCCAACATCTGGCAGGGAACGGCCGATCTTCTGGTGGTGCCCGAACTGGCTTAAATACGGTTTTCGGTTATCGGTTTTCGGTAAAAGAAAACGAAAAAAGGCGAGAACAGGTTTTTTGAAGGGAATACCCTTCCTGGACCTTTGATTATCCCTGGAGGCGGCCCCGGCTGCCTCCCAGGGGGCAGGGAGTGACTATGGCTTGGTTCGGTGGCTTCACGCTAGAGACGTACAACAGGATCCCGGGGGAGTACGAGGTGGTGACGGTGGGGGCCGCGGTGGGGGGCTTGTCGGCCAACAAGATCAAACCCCTGACCGGCTCCTATGCTCGCATGTCCGCCCGGGCGGCACTGGTGTCTTCGGAGAACGGCGACCTCCGTTTCCGCATCGACGGGGCCCAACCCAGCGCCAGCAACGGTCATTATCTGGTGAGCGGGGATACCCTGGTGCTCACCGGCACCCAGGCCCTGGAGCAATTCCTGGCCATCAGGGCCGGGGACACCAACGCTACCCTGCGGGTGACTTATTTTTACTAAGACCGGGTTGGGTTCAAATGGTTGTTTTTGTAGCCGTAGGCTTTAGCCTGCGCCGCACAGGCGAGACGCCTGTGCCACCAAGAAAAGTTGGAAGAAAAAATTCGATTGGTCGCAACTCGGTATAAGACGATGAGGGCGGCGCCGGCCTGGAAGGCGGCGTAAGGCCACCGTTGGACATACGGGAGTCACAGGATGGCTTACGCGGTTCTGGAAGATCTGCTTAAAATGGTGCCGGAAGACGAGCTGGCCCAGCTGACCTCGGAGGCGGGGGAACTTCCCGACGCCCTGGTGGCGGCCGAAGCCATTGCCAGGGCGGATGCGGAAATCGACTCTTACCTGGGGGTGCGCTACCAGGTACCCCTGGCACCGGTGCCCCACCGGGTAAAGGCGCTGTCCGTGGATGTGGCCCTTTATCACCTGTACTCCCGCCGCGGCGTGGCCCCGGAAATCCGTCGGCGCCAATACGAGGATGCCATCGCCTTCCTGAAACTGGTGGCCGCGGGCCAGGCCTTGATGGAGGGAGTGGGGGGCGAACCCCCGGCCAGCCAGAAGACGGAGGACATCACCGGGGCCACCCGGCTCTTCAGCCGGGATGGCTTAGGTGACTGGTAACGAGGCTCGTCCCATGACGGACTATACCTGGACCACCCTGGAAGACGCGGTGCTGGCGGCGCTTAAGGCCCAGTTGGGCGCCCGGGTAAAGACCCTGGAGACCTATCAAGGGGACTTGCTGGCCGACCTCAAGAGGGAGGCCTGGCGTCTGCCGGCGGTGCTGGTGATGCTGCGGCAGAGCCGGGCCGAGGCGGTCACCGCCAGCTCCTACGACGTGCACCTGGATTTTACCGTGTTGGCCGCGGCCCGGCAGCTTCGGGGCGAGACCGCCGGCCGGCGCCAGGAGGGCGGGGTCTACGACCTCCTGGAAGGAGTGCGGCAGGCCTTGTGGCATCAGGACCTGGGCCTGGAGATCCTGCCCTTTAGCCTGGTGCTGGAGGAGCCGCTCCTCACCACCCGGGAATTCACCGTCTACGCGGCCCACTATCGCACCGGGGCGGTGCGGGATCTGTAAAGCGGCGCCGGTTGCCCCACTGGAGGAGAAAGAATCATGACCCGGTCCATCCGGAATTTTCTGGCCACCCATAACCTCCTGGCGGTGTCCGCCAGACAACGGGAAGTGGCCATTAATACCGAGCAGGAACTGGACACCATCTTGCTGGCGGACCTGAACTCCATCCTCAACTATCAGGCTCTGAAGTTCCCCAACCGGGAAGAGCTCACCGGCAAGGAAGAGGCGGACCGCCTCCATGACCTGGGAGGCAGGGTGGCCGGGGGGCTGACGTTCTCCCGGGCCCAGCCCCAGGATTTCGCCTTTCTGCTGGCCTATGGCCTGGGGGCGGTGGAGACCGTCCCCACGGGAACCACCGGTTACCGGCACGCCATCCGGCCTCTGTCCGGCGAAGTGGACGCGGCCCGGTCCAACCCGTCTTTCACCGCGGCTATGCGCTTCGGGCGCCAGGTGCTCAAAAGGCGCTTTGCCTCCTGCTTCGTTGACCAGGTAAAGGTGGAGTTTCCCAAGGACGGCTGGGCCAAGATCAACGGCACGGTAAAGGGCACCGGCAAGGTGGAGGACAACACCCAGGTGGAGGACGTCACCGCCCCTTATAATGCCGGCTCTTTGACCCTGGCGGCCAACGGCGTGGCCGGGGCGGATGGGGCCGAGAGATTGAGCAACGTCCAGGCCGTCCAGGTGCTGCCCCCTGCCACCCAGACCTGGGAAGAAGTGGCCTATCTGGCCGTGTCGGACGCCGTCCCCGCGGTGATCACCATCACCCCGCCGGGGGGCACCGCCGACTTGACGACCTACCGGGTCTATTACCTGCCCCCGGAGAGCGGTTGGATGGATTTTCCGCTCCGGGTGGAAGAGCCCCCCCTGAAGGTGAGCAATCTTACCGTCACCCTGGGGGGCCGCTGGGACGGCAGCGACTTTTACGGGGGCCGGCTGTTGTCCGCCGAACTGCGGGCCGTTACCTGGACGCTCAGAAATAACCTGACGCCGGAAACCACCCCGGGAGCCGGGGTGGGCTACGCCAACCGCGCCTTCCGCAGCGGGCGGGAACAGAGCCTGAAATTCGACCGGGACTTCCGGGACTTCCTGCTGGCCCAGAACCTGAAAGACAACGACACCCTGGCGGTCTATCTGAAGGCCCAGGGACCTGAATTCGAAACGGGCTTGTCCTACCAGGTGGAAATGGTCTTTCCCCGGGTGGCGGTGCTGAGCTCGCCGGTCCGGGTGGCGCAAAGACGCCTGGGAGAGGAAGTGGAGTTCGCGGTGCTGGAAGACGACGACTACGGCTCAGTCGCGGCGTTTGTGCAGAATCAAGTAAGCAGCTACGCTGCCTAGTTTTGGGGGGAGGGCCAGGGGCTACCACAGGCGAGACGCCTGTGCCACTGGCCCCTGCCCTCCCCCCAACAAGCCGTGTTTTCCTGGAGATAACATGGGTAGGTTTTTAGGGGAAGAGCGCCACGCGCTGGCGGTGCAGGATCCGGTTTCGGGCTCCGTGGTCACCCTTTATTACCGGCGGCCCAGTTCCGAGGAGCGGGTGGCTTACCAGTTGTCGGCTTACCGCCTGGAGGGAGGCCAGCGCCGGTTCTGTCTGGGGGAGACCCGCCTCAAGTTCGGGCTGGAGATTTTGACCGGGTTTGGGGCCGGGGATTTTCTCCTCCAGGAGAATGGGGCGCAGGTGCCCCTGGACCCGGAGCGGCACCCGGACTGGAAGAGCCGGTTGGCCGAGCACGCCCCGGATCTGGTGGCTTACCTGGCCCAGCAGGTCTTTGAAGGGATGCGGGTGGCCTCCCGGGGGGAGCCGGAGTGGGGCTGACCGGTGAGACCGGGGACTCCGGGCGGGGATGCCTGGAAGAATGGCCGCTCCTGGAGGAGCTTAAAGCCATTACCCAGGGGCGCCTCTGCAGTCCGGCAGAGCGGCGGCGCTGCCGCACCGCCAGCGGCTCCTTTGCCGACTGGGCCTGCGGCGCCTGCCAAGAGTTCCTCCGGCCGGAGGCCATTTCCCCCTGGACCTGGCACCTGGTCTTCCTGTACCAGCTCAGCCGGGCCGGATACCCCTTTAGGGCCAACGATCTGACCCTTGAGACCTGGCTGCTCTTAGGCACGGTGCGGCGGGTGCTTGAGGGGGTCCAGCGAGGACGGCATGCTTAAGGACAGCGACACGGGCGGCTTGAATAAAAAGGCCCTGGAAGAGTTCCGGGCCATGCAGGAAGAGATGCTCAACCTCAGCCGGGAATACAGCCGGGCCCGGTTGTCGGCCTGGACGGAGGAGACCAGGAGTCTGGCGGAGAGCTGGACGGCCTTCTCTCGGGAGTGGCAGGGAAGCCTGGAGTCGATGTCGGCCCTGGCGGCGGACCGGTTCGAGGCCATTGCCGCCAAGGGGGAGGCCGCGGGCAACAATCTGGGCCAGAGCTGGGGAAAAACCTTCTCCGGCCTCTCCGGGGCAGTGGAGGACTGGGGCGAGCATTTTCTCCAGACCCTGGGCAAGGTGGCTGGCACCTGGGGAGCGACCCTGGGCGGCGGAGGCGGCGCCGGCGGGGGCTGGTCTTCTTTTCTCGGCGCCGCCCTGGACTTCGGCGGCTGGTTCCACCAGGGCGGCGTCGTCTCAGCCCACCAGGGGCTGGTGATCTCGCCGGGGACGCTTATGGGCGATGAGCAACTGGTCCTGGCCCAGGCCGGGGAGGGCATCCTGCCCCGGGAGAGCATGGCTCGCCTGGGGGAAAGGAACTTCGAGGCCCTGCGCACCGGGCGCTTCGGGGTGGCCCCGGGGGGAGCCGCCCCCAGTTACGGCATCACCATTCAGGTCCAGAGCCTGGACGCCGCCGGGGTGGCCAGCCTGGACTGGGACCGGCTGGTGCAGCGGCATCTCCTGCCCGCTCTGAACCGAGAAGCGGCACGGTCCTGGTAGGGAGGCGGCATGGCTAACGCCAGGTTGGAATGGACGGTGAACGGCAGCCGCCAGAGTTACGCCCTGCCGGTGAACTTCACCTGGGACTACCAGGAGCTGGCCCAGGATGAGACGGATCGGCAGCGGGCCCTGGACGGGACCTTGAGAAGCTACGTCCGGGGCCTCAAACAGCGGTGGACGTTGCAGTTCCAGTACATCCCCACGGCCCAGAAGGAGGTTCTGGCCGCCCTGAAACAGGCCCAGACGGATATCGATTTCTTCCGGGACGGCGGCGGCGCCAAAACCTTCACCGGGGCCTGGACCAATGACCTGGATTTCCGGGAAGTGAGCCCGGGCCTGTGGTCCGGCAGCATGGTGCTGGAGGAAGTGTGATTTGTGGAGGAGGGCCAGGGACCACTGGTCCCTGCCCTCCCCCAACAAACCCAAGGGAAACCATGAGGCGAGTCGGGGCGGAGTATCTGCAAGAAGAGGCGCGGCCGCGGGGGGCCCGGCCCCGGGTGCAGGCGGTGCTCTATCCGTTTGACCTGGAATATGGCCTGGCCCCCGGCTCCGGGGTTTTTGACCACACGGCCTACGGCGGGGAGCCGGGTAAGGTGGTCATGGCGGCAGGCTATTACACCGCCGGTGCCTGGACCTCCCCGGTTATGGGCAGCTTTTCCCCCAACCTCAAAGGGCTGGTGCCCTCCTGGGAAGACGTATCCGGTGGCATGGATTGCCAGGTCTATCTGCGCACCGGCGCCAGCCCCGGGGAGGTAATCGGGGCTCCTTACGTCACTTTGACCCGGGGAGTGGAAACCGCCCTGGCGCCATATTTCCAGATAAAGGTGGCCTTCGCCCAGACCGTACGGTTCTGGGCGGTGGACAGCCCGGAGGAGGCCGATGCATTCACGGCGTACGCGGTGGACCAGGCTCCGGACGACGGCTACGAGAGTTACAGTGTCGACGGGGAGACCGCGGGGTACCTGGCCGGGTTGTGCCTTGAGGGCAGGCTCACCCTGTCGGAAACCGAGATCCTGGATCCCGGGAACCTACGGGTGGAATTGGCCCGGGACTTCAGCGAGCTCCGAGCCGGGGATCACGCCCTGGTCATGGACAACCGGCAAGGGCAGTGGCTGGCCGGGGTGGAAGGCTCTTATCTCCGGGGCCAGGACTGGCCCCAGAAGCAGCTGGCCCTTTATCAAGGCTGGGAACTGGAGGGGGGCACGGTTGCCTGGCAGCTGGTCTACCAGGGAGTGCTGCAGCACCTGGCGGGCATGACCCACGGCTGGCGGGAGCCGCACCGGGCCCGCCTGGAAAGCCAGGAGGCTGCGGTGGTGCGGCTGCGGCAGCTCATCGGCGCCCCTTCTGCCGCAGGGGAGCGGCGGCCTTTTATGCGCGGCGCCTACCGGGCCCGGGGCGAGCTCCTCCAAACCACCCCGGTGTCGGTAAGCGACCCGGCGAAAAGCGGCAGCGGTTCGGCCACCATGAAGGTCCTGGGTGCCTACCGCAGCGAGTACCCCCAGGATTACCTCATCGACATCTTAAGCAGCGGCGAGGTGGGCGCCGCCACCTTCCGGTGGTCCCTGAACCAGGGGCAGAGCTGGGAAGAGACGGACCTTACCACCGCCGGAGCCGATGGTCCGGTGGAGCTGGACCAGGGGCTCTCCGTCTTTTGGGAGTCGGGACCAGGCGCCGACCTGGTGAGCGGGGACCGCTGGACCTTCACCGCCACCCCCCCGGTCTATGAATACCAGGTGTACGGCGCCCCCTTTGAGACGATTACCGCGGTGTACCTCAACCAGGAGGAGACCGACGACCGGGTCAGCGCCGCCGCGGCCACCGGGCTGATCCAGGTCACCGGCCGCAGCGCCCAGGTGGAGGCCCGGGTGGTGAAGGACAGCACCACCCACCCGGTGGACATTATCACCGATATCCTGGAGGAAGTGGGCCTGGGCCAGGCCATGCACGAGGATTCCTTCGCCCTGGCCCGGAGCCTCACCCCGGAGTATGTCATCGGGGTCTGCTTTGAAAATCTCCCCGCGGCCCAGGCCATCCGGGAGATTGTCAAACGTTGCCTTTACGATCTCTGGGTGGATTTCGGGGAAATCAAGATCCGGGCTTATCTGGGAGAAGATTAAGAGTTTTCGGTTTTCGGTTTCCGGTTTCCGGTAAACGAGGGAAAACCAGGGAACTTTAAGGAGTCAACCAAGAATCAGAGAAGTCGATGTTGTTTCAATGCCGGGGGAAAAGCCAGGGTCATAAAATAAATGACGCAAATCCAAAGTCAACGACAGTTGGGATGGCAATAGAAACCGAAAACCGAAAACCGAAAACAGGTACTTAACATGGCGCGCGTTGAGTGGGCCCGGGCTTCGCAGTTTAATTGGGCCTTTGACAATATGGGGGGCACCCCCCTCCAGGAGGCGGTGGCTGGGAACTGGCAGGATGCCGCGGCCCAGGTCCAGGCCGATGGCCGGGTGAGCATCAGTACGCCCAACCCCGGAGGTGGGCAGGTTTACTTCCTCCGGGGCGTGTGGCACCGCGACACCGCCTTCCCCTGGGCCGGCTTCTGGGCCGACCCCATGGGCGGCGACCTGACCAACTACTACCTGGGGGGCTCCTTCGCCAACCAGGGGTCCGAGACCATGGTTACCCTGGGGTCGGCGCTCCCCCCCGGGACTCCGGTGCAGCTTTACTACGTTTACCTTACCGGCGAACAGGCGGCCAAATACGAATCCCTGAACAACTACCCCTGCATCCGCCGGGCCCATCGCGGCCGGGACGACTACACCTATGATTTCGCGGTGGACCGGATGCTGGACCTCATGGTGTTCCTGCATTTTGCCGGCCTGGAGCGGGGCCGGGATTACGGGCCCCTGATCCGGTTCCTCTGGGATGCCTTCCAGGGCCGCGAGGAGTCCCGCACCCCGCCCTTGATGCACGATTCCTTCGAGCGGCAGTTATGGGACCGGGGGCCGCATCTGATTTATCGCGGCGCCACCACCGGCGTGGAGGCCTTTGAGGTCTTCCAGAGCGAGGCGGCTCCGGAGGCCGCCGGCCGGGCCCTCCACGTGCGGGCGGAACTGCCAACCACTCAGGACGCGGCCTGGTTCGGCTACGGCCTGGACTGGTCCCTGGAGGCGCCCCCTTTCAATGCGGTGGACCGGGTGGGCTTCAGGTTGCAGGGCCCAGGCGGCACCCTAAGAGTTCACAATCTCACCAAGGTGGGCAGCGGCAGCGCCGTCCTGGTGCTCACCGGGGATTACAGCCGCCAGGAAAAACGGCGTTTTGTGGTGGAGATGGAAACCACCGGCGAAATCGGCGCCGCCACCTTCAGGTGGTCCCGGGACGGGGGCCTCACCTGGGAGGCCGGCGGCCTGGTCAGCGGCGACCGCGAGCATCCCGTGGCCCTGAGCGACGGCCTCCAGGTCTACTGGGAGAGCGGCCAGGGCCCCGACCTGGTGGCCGGGGACCACTGGACCTTCTGGGGCGGCGAGCCCGCGGTGCACCCCCGGCGCCTGCTGGTAACCCTGAACGACTCCGCCCCGGACGCCGCCAACCCCTGGGGTCCGGAGCACACCTATGTCCACGCCCTGCCGGACCGGTTTCCGGAAACGGTTGCCTTCCAAGTGCCCTTCAGCCAGTTCTGGCGCCGGGACAACCTCATCGAAGACTGTGACCGGGCCACGGCCATGTGGGGGGCCTGGTATTCCACCAGCCAGCAGGACTCCAGCGACATCACCATTGGCCTCCGGGAGGAAACCGAGGTGCTGCTGGGGGACACATATTATACCCAGCGGCACATCACCTGGGACCTGTCCCCTTATGTCACCGCGTTCGGGGTCTGGGCCGGCATCGACACCGGCCGCTGCAACTCCTCCGGCCGCACCAACCTCAATTTCCTCATCAAGCCGGTGGTTCCCGGGGTCAGTACGCTGACCCTGCGGGTCAAGGTGAAAGACGCCCAGGGCAGCTACTTTTATCAGGAGGTGACGGTGCAGGGGGACCTCTGGCAGCGGGTGGCGCTGGACCTGGCGGACTTCCAGTTGGAGTCGGGGTCCCCGCCCCTCACCCACCCCATCCAGGTGGTGGACCTGGGCATTCCCAGCGCCCCTCCCAGCAACGGCGCCTTTTATGTCACGGACCTCAAGTTTGACGAGCATCAAACCTTTGCCGCAGCCCAGCGCCTCCGGTTGCTGGAGTTTAAGATGGAGCAGCAGGGGCTTCCCGACCACGAGTGGTGGCTGGATGAGGTGAGCCTGAACCTGGAGACCCAGGACCCCTATCCTTACGCCCCCCGGCTGGCCATCTCCCTGACCCCGTACGGCCAGAACCCCTGGCGGGGGCCCACCCCGGTGCACTATGCCCAGCCCCTGGCTCCCCACCTGGTGGGGGCCCTGAACCTGGCCCAAAATTATCTCAGTCTGCATCGGGACGCCCAGGAGGAGTTTCACCGGCGCTACGGCGGCGTGAAAGGGGCCATCGTCCCGGTCCACACCCGTAACGACGTGGAGAACGTCGCCCTGTGCGGCGAAGAGGACTTCTGCCGCTTCTCCTGGTGGCGGCGCCACCGGGATTTCGGCAAGGTTCTGGGTTTCTGGCATTGCAACGGGGCTCTGGGCGACGCCTCCGGGGCCGGCCGCACCCTGACCTTTCAGGGCGGCGGCAGCCCCCTCTATGTCAGCGGCGTCTGCCAGCCCGGGGCCACCGCGGTGGACCTGGACGGCAGCCATTACCTGACCCAGGACAGCTCCGACTTTAACGTGGGAACCGGGGATTTTACCATCGAGGTGGTCCTCAAACCCGGGGAGCTGGTGAGCGGCGCCCGGATAATCAGCAAAATGGCCGCCGGGGGGCAAGGTTACGAAGTGCTCCTGGGGGACTCCGGGGCGGTCCAGGCCTGCGTGGCGGATTCCTCCGGCTCCTCCCTGCTCTCCCTCACCCCGGCGCTGGCGCTTGATACCGCGGCGTACCACTACCTGGCCGTAGCCTTTGACCGCGACGGCCAGTTCACCTTCTGCGTGGACGGCGACCTGGGATACTGCGCCGCGGCCCGACCCGGCAGCCTGGATAATTCCCAAAACTTCACCGTGGGCCGGGCCGCCGCGGCGGCGCAGAACTTTCTCAAGGGCCGCGTGGACTTGCTGCGGGTCCACCGCCGGGCCTTGAACGGCGAGGAGCTCCAGGACAACTGGCGCATCATCCAGGGTCAGGTCAACGGCTCGGCCTATCCGGAGGTGGGGAGCGCCCTGGGCCAGTTCTGGGCTTTCCAGCGCCTGGCGGAGTATTTCTACGTCACCCGGGAGGCCGGGGCCTGGGAGGTTCTGGAAAACTGGCTCGCCTGGATCGACGCCTACGGGGCCCCGGATGGCAGCGGCTGGAAATTCCCGACCTGCTTTTCGGAATTCGGCTTTACCTACGGGGCTTACGACCCGGGCGCGGCCGCGGCCCTGGCCCTGGGCTGCCTCCAGATTTACCTGCGCAACGGCAACGACACCGCGGCCACCTGGGCCCGGCGCCTCCTGGACGATCTCCGGGAGAACCGCTGGGACCCCGATTACGGGGGCTACCAGAGCGACTATCACTATTCCTGGCTCAACGCCCTGGCGCTGCGGCTCTTTGGACTGGCGATGAACGGCGGCCAGGGCCAGTCCTACCGCTTTGCCTTCACCGCCCAGGACCGGGACCATTTCGATACCCTGGCATCCTGGATCCTGGCCCACGCCGGGGACGAGAAGCCCAACGTGCTCAATGCCGACCTGATCCCCTTTTCCTACAGCGAAGACGCGGATATGTGGGATTACGCCCCCCACTATCTGGCCATGAGCCAGATGGGCACCCTGGAGGGAGTGGTGCTGATGCTGGGTGGGGCCCTGGAGTACGCCAAGGCCCGAGGGGACTGGGTCTGGTGGCAAAGGCTGCTGGACTTCATCGTCCTGGACAACCTGGTGGTGCTGGCCTCTTGGCAGCTGCGCGCCGTCACCGCCGCCTATGACCAGGCGGGCCTGAAAAGCCTGGTGCGGGTGCGTTATGCCGATTACGACCGGGACAACAGCAAATACGCCGAGGCCCGGGACGAGACCGCGGTCCGCGCCTGGGGCCAGCAGGCCCTGGACCTGGACTGCCGTTACGGCGGCCCCGTGGCCCTGGAAGACCCGGATATGGCCCAAATTCTGGCTTCCAGGCTGCTCCAACGCCTGGCCTCCCCCTGGGAGGCGGCGGAGGTGGAGACCTGGCTGGAAGGGGGGCGGGTGGAACTGGGAGATGCGGTGGCGGTGTCCTCGGAGTTTCACGGCCTGGACCAGGCTGAATTCACCGTGTTCGGCAAAGACCTGGACCTGGGGCGCCGGTCGGTGCGCCTGAGCCTGCGCCGGCCCTTGGACCTCACCTGCTCCTGGGCCGTGGACGCGGCGGGCAGCCCTTATGAATCCTGGGCCATCGACCAGGCCAGCTCCTACGACGGCAACTGGGATTTCCGGGCTTATGTTTCTTAACTTTGTGTTCTCTGTGTCTCTGTGATGAAAAAATTTACCACAGAGGCACAGAGGGCACAGAGAACCATGAGGAGAGAAAGATGGGATTGATCCACCTCCCGCAAACCAAATGGGGTAGCGGCACCGGCCGCCAGGTTATTTTAAAGAGCGATTTTGAAAAAATTGAGCAGGCGCTGCTGGAGGGTTTCGAGCTCACCGGCGGCCCCTCCCTGGAATACGTGGACAGCGCCACTCTTCAGGTCAATGCCACCGCCGACTGCAAGGCCCGGGTGCTGCTGTGCGGTTTCCCTTCGCCGCTGCACCGGGGCCAGTGGGTGGATGGGGGCCTGACCGACGGCCGCTACCGGGAGAACGCCGCGGCCGAGACCCTGGCCTTCGCGGTCACCGGCAGCCTCTGGGGCACGGAGAAGCCCAGCCAGTGGTATTGCGTCTACGCCCTGGCGGGGTCAGGAGACAGCATCTTTACCCTGAAGGCCATGCCGGTGATGCGGGTGGCATCCCAGGCCAGCCAGGTCATCAGCCTGAGGAACAACGCCAACTCGGCCGGCATCGGCTACGGCTTCACCACCGACGAATTGGCGGGGGGGCAAATCCTGAGCCTCAGCGGCGCCTCCCGGGGCCTGGCCAGAAATATTACCGCCAATAACAACGACAACTCCACCGGCGGCACCATCACCTACGGCGGCAGCGCCCTGACCCTGGCCCAGGGCGATTGGTTCATCGTGCTGCCCGTCGCCAATTTTTCCTACCTGGGCATGGTGGTGAACGACGGGAACTCAAACCTGACGCCCTTTTACCAGGAAGGCGGCTGCACCGTCTACCGCACCCCGGTGCAGCTCAGCGCCGGCGCGGTGGGCGGCTATACCCTCATGGATCTGGGGCTGGTGGCGCCGCCCACGGCCCGGTGGCTTTCGGGTTATGCCCTGGCCACCGGGGGTTATGACCTGAAACTGGCCATTTCCTATGACGGCACCAACCCGGCCCTGCTCCTGCACGGCACCCCGCCGGGGACCGCGTTCCAGGGGGTACGGGGGGCAATCCCCTTCAGCTGCCGGGTCCTGGAGGGGAACCAACTTTATTTGAACAATGAGAACACCGCCAATCAAACGGTGAAGATCACCGGCTGGAGGGAGTGATGGCTCTGGAAGGCAGGAAGACCTACATTATCGCCGCGGCCCTGGGCCTGGCCAGCTTTGCCCTGGGCCTGGGGTTACTGGACCGGGAGCAATACGAGATCATCGTGGGGCTGTTGGGTTCCATGGGGCTGGCGGCCCTGAGGGCCGGCGTCACCAAGATGTGAAGGGCGAGCCCGGAGGTTCGCCCCGCCAGCCAGGTTTGACGAGGTAACCCAGGTAACATCTGGAAATTTTTTGGGGATAAGGCCGGACAGCTCCATGGGGGCCAGGTCCCGTCGGCGAACTGAGTGGCGTAGGGTGAAAGGTGTAGGGGCGGTTCGCGAACCGCCCCTACAGGTGCAGACCTGCCTTTAAGGCAATTAGGGAAAATATCCTTTTATGAATTCGCTTATTGCCATTGCTCCTAAAATTAGCTATAATTTACTAAAATAATTAGCTAAATGGGGCAAATATTATGCAACAGGAAAGTCTGAGTCTCCTGGCATTTCAAAAAAGGTTTAGGACCGA
>Ga0315281_10000314_pt1 | contig 66451 bp, 65 predicted proteins | sample YL17G07_0_MG_FD_204540 | JGI IMG/M metagenome (GOLD analysis project Ga0315281, IMG submission 204540) | Sediment microbial communities from Yellowstone Lake, YNP, Wyoming, USA - YL17G07_0 | ecosystem: Environmental > Aquatic > Freshwater > Lake > Sediment | place: USA: Wyoming | collected...
CTGTATTGCCGATGGGCTGACGAGTATATTTGCGCGGTATCCAGGGCGTATCGTACGTTTGCTGCGGGATTCCTCTCAGATAATGTTGTTCCCTTCCAGCGCATGAAAATTTTGGGGGAACTCCTGCAACAAGAACCCTTGACACTATCCTTTCTTTGAGATACCATAATGGAAACTTGAAAAAGCAAAAGAAGCTGATTGACTCTGTTACTTACGGCTAGCCTAATAGCCGATACTATGGGACAAGGGAGGGAAGTTAATGAGACACAAGATTTTCTTGATCAGTGGCTTACTATCAATTTTTGCGGCAATTGTTGTGGTTACCACTCCTGTTTTTGCTGAAAAGTTGGATGAAAAGAAGCTCTCAAGTGAGTCTAAGAGTGAGCTGAAGATGAAACAGAAGAAAATTACGGGAAAAGTGTTTGAATGTGATACTCAGAGGAGCGCTGATGTCATACCATTAGCCGGTGCTCAGATCAAGATTGAAGCATTGAATACTACCCCCAGCACGCTTAGTTTGACCTCCGACGAGTCAGGCAAGTTTCAAGTGGCACTCGACCCCAGTCTGTCCTACAATATAACTGCCTCAAAGAGCGGTTACAGCTCAGAGACTTTGACCTATAAATACTATCCTGAAAGTGATAGTCAGCTCGCCCTTACTCTTGTACAAAACGGTAAAGAATGTAGACAAACGGGCGGAGGGGGAGGAGCCCGCACTCCTCACCGCAGATAGTAGCTACAGCAAAATCTCTAAAAAGGGGGCGGTGTTTTTATCGCCTCCTTTTTATTTTGCATGTATCATAAAAAAATATTGTGTGTAGAGGGGGTATAGATTTTCAGGCATGGCAAGCTGTTTCCCAATCTCCACATATTCTTTCATTATCTGTATAAGCGTCTAAGCAACGTCTTCTTTCCGAATACCTGCCCCCGCAACAGGCAGCGAAAATGAAAAAGTGCTGCCTCTACCCAATTCACTTTCCACCCATATTCTGCCGCCGTGATGTTCAACTATCTCCTTTGATATCGGCAGGCCAAGCCCTGTGCCTTTGGGTCTTCCGGCAAGGGTTTCTCCAACCTGCTTGAATTTCTCAAATACCTTAGGCTTATTCTCCTCTGATATCCCGATCCCTGAATCCGTCACGCTTATGACTATTTCCCCGTTTATCATCCTGGCATCACAGGTTATCGAACCGTCATCTGTAAACTTTACTGCATTGGAGATAAGATTTACCATTACCTGTATAAGCCTGTCCCTGTCGCCCGTTATATGCGGCAGTCCGGTATCAATGTTTGTTATCAGCTGAAGACTCTTCTTTTCAAAGAGGGAACCGGTAACTGCCGATGAGTGGTCTATAAGCCACTCAACATGGAGAGGCTGCATATCCCATGTTATCTTGCCGGCCTCCATTTTTGCCAAATCCAGCATATCATTGATAAGAGATGTCAAGCGATTCCCTTCAAAAATTATGATTTCGAGATTTTCCCGAATCTGTTCGGCATTCTTCATTACCTTTTTGTCATCACTATTGATAAGCGGAAATATGCTTTTCAGAAACTTACCTTTAATAAGCTCGGAAAACCCGAGTATAGAGGTCAGCGGGGTGCGCAGTTCATGGGAGACTGTATTTAAAAAGTCTGTCTTGGCCTGATTGGCTTCCTCTGCTTTATGCCTCGCCTCGTCTAATTGATCGCGTTGCCTTCTAATCTCGAGCATTGCATGCTCGGCCGCATGGACAAACGCGTAAAAAAGTATCGATAAGGCGAAGACTGATGCTGTTATGTTAGTTACATTCAATGCAGTCCGCGTAAACTCGCTTAATTGATATCCGGGTGTATGTGACTGCGAAAAATAGTAGATTCCAACAAAGGTGATGACCATAACAGGAGAGTTCACATAGCCTGCGCTACGTTTATCAGGCGGCAATATGAAAAACATAACCACGGAAGACAAAAGAAGATAGTACTGGAATCCTGTCTCCCATCCAATATAGAACACCGCCACTATCGCATGGAATATGACTTCAATCGTCGCGGTAAGAACGCAAAGGTATAAGCGCTTATTCAAAATGAAAACGTACGCCAAAATCCACAAGGCAATACTTAGCACATTGAAATATGCTAACGGGTATACCTTTATGCCGAGAAACAATAAAATGAACAGAACATGAATGGAGCAGCAAAGCAACGTCATGTATATGCATGCTATTGCAAAGAACTGCTCATGCTCAGGGAATTTACCGGCAGGAGCAGTCAGCTTACAATGCGCAGCAGAGGCAAAGCCTTTCAGTAAGCCGGCGAAGCTCATTCTATCCTCTTCCCATGAATAAACTGAATAGAGGCACGGTCAGACTGTGACCGAACATCAAAAGCATGAGACATAGATTAAAAAACCTTATTAAAGTCCGCTTCTTCAACATGAGAGTAGACTACCACTAAAAAAGGTGAGAGATCAATAATAAGAATCGGTGATGTTATTCTTTAAAAATAAATAACTAATTGAATTATAAGATATATATATATCATACCGCATCTTCACTGAAGAGGGGAAACGGCGGATAGTTGACAGATTGGTCAAAATATGAGTAAATAGAAAATGTTTCTATTTGCCGGGCGAGCGTGAAAACAGAACTCTATAGCAAAGCACTGAAGGACCTGAACCTCAAGGTGACCCCAAAAAGGTTGGCGGTCCTCGATATACTTGCCGGCGAGTTCGTGTATCTCGGGCCTGACGATGTCTGGCGGAAGATGAAGGAGCGTTTCGGTAGAATCGGTCTTCCCACCGTATACCGGAACCTTGAGGACCTTGCTGCGGGCGGCGTTATTTCAAAGGTCATCCATCCGGACCGCAAACTCTACTATTACTTTTGCGGTAACCGGGAGCATCATCACCATTTCATCTGCGTGTTGTGCCGCAAGGTGGAGGACATCACCTTCTGCGCCGAGCGTGAAATAGAGAAAGAAGTTGCCGGAAAAATAAAGGGACGGGTGCTCTCCCACATCCTCCAGATAAACGGGCTTTGCAAAAAGTGCAACCTGAAGGACGGGCCCCAATGCCGTTAGGGATACTGTCAGTGGACAGGCTTTGCATTGAGTATAATGCGCTGGAAGTGCTGAGCGATCTTTCCTTTGACGTGCAGCCCGGGGATTATGTGGGGCTTGTAGGGCCAAACGGCTCAGGGAAATCGACCCTCATCAAATCCTTCCTGGGCCTTATAAGGCCATCGAAGGGGTCTGTTTCCGTTTTCGGCTCTTGCCCGGCGGAACTGAAGGAATGGCGCAGGATAGGGTATCTTCCCCAGAAAATGCCTTCCTTCAACCCGCACTTCCCCTCCACGGTCCGGGAGATCGTGGCGCTCGGACTCCTTGCCGGGAAGTGCTTCCCGAAGCGTCTCAAAAAGTCGGACGCCGCGGCAGTGGACAGGGTGCTGGAACTGATGAACATAACGGGACTGGCGGATACCCTCATCGGCGACCTCTCCGGAGGGCAGCAACAGAGGGTCTTTATTGCGCGGGCATTGATCAATGAGCCGGAACTGCTGATCCTCGATGAACCCACGACCGCGCTGGACCCCGAGACGCGGGAGAGTTTTTTCGGGCTGTTGCGCGACCTGAACAGGGAGAAGAACACCACGGTGCTCCTCGTCACCCATGACCTCGGGACCATCGGCGAGTATGCGACGAAGCTGCTGTATATCGACAAGAAGATTATTTTTTACGGGAGCTTCGAAGATTTCTGCGTTTCCGACAGCATGGCGCAATATTTCGGGACATCGTCACAGCATATCATATGCCACAAGCACCACTGATTACAGGGCGGGGAAGGAATGGATATTATTGAGTTTTTCGGGTACGGGTTCATCCAGAGGGCGCTTATAGCCGGCTCCTTCATTGCTCTGCTCTGCTCCACGCTCGGGGTCCTGCTCGTGCTGAGAAGGCTCTCGCTTATCGGGGACGGGCTGGCGCATGTCACCTTCGGGAGCGTTGCCCTGGGACTGGTTTTCAGGGTCTATCCCCTGGCCCTGTCAATCCCCGTGGTGGTGGCCAGTTCCCTCGGTATCCTGAAGCTTACGGAAAGGGCGAGGATCTACGGGGACGCCGCCATCGGCATGGTTTCCTCCCTCGGCATTGCCGCCGGCGTGCTGCTGGCAAGCGTTGCCGGGGGCTTCAATGTGGACCTCTTCGGCTATCTTTTTGGAAATATCCTCGCGGTGAGCGAAGCGGAGGTCGTTACTGCCATCGCCCTCTCACTGCTCGTGCTGCTGATTGTTTATTTTTATTTTCATGAAATATTTTCCATAACCTTTGACGAAGAATTCGCGAAGGCCTCAGGGATAAACACGGCGCGTATCAATGCGATTCTCGTCATGCTCACCGGCGTTACCGTTGTCCTCACCATGAAGGTCGTGGGCATCATGCTCACCTCCGCTCTCCTTATTCTGCCTGCTGTGACGTCGTTCCAGGTGGCGAGGAGTTTCAGGAGCACGATAATTATTGCCGCGGTATTCTCCCTGTTGTCCGTTATTTCAGGGATATTCCTCGCTTTTGTGCTGAACCTTCCAGCGGGAGCGTCAATTGTCCTTCTCAACTTTCTTTTCTTCATCGCGGCCTTTGCATGGCGGAATCTCAGGGGGAAACGGAATTCCAGCTAGGCGTACCTGTATTTTCATGTGCGGGAAGACGGTCCATGAGGCAGACCGTAAGCACTGTTATTACTGTGTGATGTCCACCGGGAAACCCCGTTTTTCGGCAAGTGCCCGGTACAGTTTCGCGGTGCTGATGTTTTTGAGAAGACTGTTTTTGGTTAGCAGGCGTATGGCTTCATTGAAATTATTAAGCTTGTTGTCCTCATCCGAATGGACTTCAATGTATATGCGTCCGCTCTTTGACCCAACCTTTACAGGCTGGCGGACCATGCTCACCGCAGTGCTCATGGGCACCTGCCGGAAAAGCTGCGGGATGTCCTCGGGATAAAGGCGGATGCAGCCGTGGCTAACCCTCCTGCCTACGCCGAAGGGCCTGTTCGTCCCATGGATGAGATAGGCGCCGAGGGAAAGCCGCATCGCGTGGGTGCCGAGGGGATTATCAGGACCGGGGGGCACCACATCGGGGAGTTCGGGCTTCTCTTTTTTTACAGACGCCGGGACATGCCAGGCTGGTTTGACAATCTTCTGGATTATTTTAAAGCGCCCTTGCGGCGTATTGTTTTCCTCGCTGCCTGTCCCTATGGGGAAGGTGATCACATGAGTTGAGCCGTTTTTTGGCGGGAAATAGTACAACCTCATTTCGGAAATGTTTATGATAATCCCCTTATGAATTGCCACGTCAGGCAGTATCCATGTGGTGGGGAGTATGACGGCAGCTCCCGCGCCCGGGACAAAGGGATCGAGGGTGGGATTGGCATCGGCTATGGCGTTGAATCCGAGATTGAACTTACGTGCAATCTCAATGAGCGAGTCGTTTTCGCCGGGGACGGTATATGTTTTTGGCGCGCCGATTACCGTCATGTTTTTCCCGTAGGGATACTCTCCCGCAAGGACGGCCCAGGGGATGAGGGAGAATATTACTGCCATGACGCATAGTCCGTTTCGCATAATTTATTATCATAACACAGGCAAATTAATTTGACAAAGCAGGCGGCTTTGTAGTTTAATATTAGTTACTTTTAGTCACTCCCGGGCGGATAGCTCAGCTGGGAGAGCGCTGCCCTTACAAGGCAGATGTCGCAGGTTCGATCCCTGTTCCGCCTACTTTAATATAGTTTGTTTTTCAGCATGGAGCGGTAGTTCAGTTGGTTAGAACGCCTGCCTGTCACGCAGGAGGTCGCGGGTTCGAGTCCCGTCCGCTCCGCCACTTTTCAGGACATTGCTTCCACATTCTCCCTTCGCGAGGACAAACACTCACCTGTAGTTCCATACTGAAACACCACATTCCCTTTTTCGCGCTGTTTAGAGTTGTTCCAAAAGGTGGTATCAATATGTTCCCCTGTTGTTTTCAAATGCCATATCCGCTTCTCTGCGCTGCCCTCTGCCCTGATATGAGAGTATGATTATCTGCACATGCTCAGTGGCGTCTATATCTGAAACACTGCCAGGTACATGCTGTTTGGTTAAACTCCTATAAAACAATTGCTTGCCTTCTGGCATTCGTATTGCTTGAAGCAGTAATAGAGATGGACAGCTATGTTTAAAAGACTTGTAGAGAGAGGGTTTCTCGCGGGGAGCGAACTGGAGGCGGTCATGGCCGAATCGGCCTCCTTCAGTTCGTACCCCGAGGATATACTGCTCAGCAGGGGCATCCCGAAGCATGAGATATTATCTTCTCTCTCCGGGTATTACGACTGTCCTTTTGTCGAGTATGAAGAGAATGTTATCGCCTCGTATTTCCTTACCATGCGCCTGGATATGGAGAAACTCAAGAATGCGCTCTGGTTCCCCCTTGCGGTCAGGCAGGGCAGGGCGGAGGTCATCGCGTATCAGCCCGCTGCACCTGCTGTCATAGCTGATATAAAGGCGACGCTCAACGTTGAGCGGGTTGATTTCCTCGTCGCCCTCCCCGCCGACCTTATCAGGATCATCGAGCATAATTTCGATGTGAGCCCTCATTTCCCTCCTTCGGCAGGCCGCACTCCTCTTGCCAGGACCAGGACATTCCTTGCGGACAGGCGTTCCCTGTTTGCCTGCTATCGGACATCGCTGGGCAAGGGGAGGACAGGGCTCGCCTTTTTCCGTACGGGAATCTCCTTCATATCCATTGCCGCCGTTCTTTTCAGGATTTTCGGCATGGGCCTTTCAGCTCTGCCGGTGGCGCTGCTTTTCGCCGCAGGGGTTGTCATGGTGATCGACGGCCTCGTATGGTATATGCCTGCCAGGAAGAACGGTAGGAAACGGCTGGACTGCTTTTCCACTGAGCCAACGTGGGGGACCACTGCCCTGGAAGTCGTCGAACCGGGGAACGAGCCCCGTTTTGTCCGGAGCGGTCCTGTTGAAGTCGCCGCCGCCCTGCGTGACGGATGGCGCCGCCTCTCCCCTGTGATGAGACGCAGGTTCCTTGCCGGCGACAGGACGGATTTTGCAGAAGAGAGGACCGTCCTGGCCTGCTACCGGACAAAGATGGCCATGGCGCGCACCGGGCTTGCCTTCACGCGCACCGGGGTCTCCTTTGCCGGGCTCGGCATAGCCTTTCTGCGGCAGTTTCCCGTCGGGGTGTGGTCCTTCTTCGACGCAGCGTTGATTGCCACAGGCATCCTTATGTCTGTGGAGGGGTTTTATTGGTACATGCCGGGCCGCCGGGCAGGGGAGCAGGGGCTTGCATCAATCCGGAAAAAAGAAAACAGCCGGAGCATATGGGATTTCGTTTTCCCTCAGAAGACCGGGTTGTCTGCGACACTCCCCCTGCGCAGTTCCTATGTGAAGCCGTCCTATGAGCCCGGCATATGGGCGACAACGGGCGTCGCCCTTGAGAGGACGGTGCTTGCAGACAGGAGAAACGTGATGGCGCGGCTCCGCACAGCCATGGCTCGGTCCAGGACAGGCCTGGCTTTCATAAGGACGGGCATGAGCATCGCCGCCGTGGGCATGGGTCTCATGGTTTATTTCGGGACGGCGCTGATTGGCTGGGTTGTCCTGAATGCCGTGCTTATCATATTCGGCCTCGCGCTGATCGCCGACGGGATCTATTGGCATGTCCCGGCTGAAAGAGTGCGGAGACAATTCCCTTACTGTTTCGGTGAGATGGAGATTGTGCTGCCGGATTACGGGGAACCGGCGCGTTTCTGGGAAAAGGTGGTTTTCAGCAATGATAGCGTTGAATAGGACAAACGAAGAACGCTACCGTATCCTGGTGGAAAAGGGCGTCCTGACAGCTGGCGAAATGGAGGCTGCTGAAGACGCGGCCCGGGCGCGGGGCAGGGAAATCGAGAAGATACTTACCCGGGAATACGGGGTTGAACGACAGGCGCTGCTCCAGGCCCTTTCTGAGGTCCATAACTGCCCGTTCATAGAATACGACGAAAGGATGCCCATAGCGCCCGTGCTCCTGCACGGGCTTGACGGAGAGCGCCTTTCCCTCAGCCGGTGGTTTCCCGTTATCAGGGACGGCAATACGGTCATCATCGCGGCGAACAACCCCGATGACCCCCTTGTCCAGGCTGAGGCAAGGAAGTTTTTCAAATCTGAAAACCTTGTTTTCTGGGTGGCGCTCGAAGAGGACATCCAGTGGTTCATCCAGGATTTTCTCCACGCGCGGGTGGGGCTTCTTATCGGGACGGAAAGGACCGGCCTTGCCTTCTGGAGAAACACCATGGCCCACTGGCGCACGAGGATGGCCTGCTACCGGACGGACCTCGCCAAAAGCAGGACCGACCTTGCTTTCCTCCGCTGGGGACTCGGGTTCATCGCACTCTCCGATACTCTTATGCGCACACATAAGGGCGGCCCTCTTCAGTCCCTCTATTGGCTGATGATCGTCGTGGGGTTCGCCCTCGCCGCTTTCGGCTTGTCGGGCTACCTAAAGACAAGAAAGTCGCGTCTGAGTCCTCCGGCGCAGCAGACGCTGGTGGAGGTGACTGCCGCGACGCTGCATTTCCTGGAGGATTATCATTTTATCGAGACGGCGACCACGCAGGCGCCTTCAAAACATACCATGCTGGCGCGCCTCGGCGATTTCCTTGCGAGCCATTGCAGTATTCTCTATCCCTCCCCTTCGAGCAGGGAGCGGACCCACCTGGCCAGGGAGCGGAATGTGCTGGCCGGGCAGAGGACAGTGGCCGCGTGCTACCGGACCCTTTACGCTCGCGCAAGGACGGGCCTCGCTTTTATCAGGACAGGGGTCTCTTTTTCAGGCCTCGGGCTCGGGCTCATGCATTACTTTGGTATCAGTCTGTTTACGGCTTTTGACCTCCTCCTTGTGCTGGCCGGCCTGCTTATGGCCGTGGACGGGATCTTGTGGTATATGCCGGTGAGACGGGAGCAGGCGGAACTGCCGCGCTGTCCCGTGCCCCAATAAGGAGTATCCGGTATGAAGATTGAAAATAAGATAATACTCTCCAACATATTCAACATCGGCCTCATTCTGCTCATCGGCCTTTTCTCCATACAGAATCTCAATGCCATGCTGACAAAACTCCGCTTCGTCGAAATCGCCGACGACCTGAACGCTTCTTTTCTTGAGATGAGAATCTCGGAGAAGAATTACTTTCTCTACCATGACGAAACATCGCTTTTCGATATCGGGGAGAAAATCAACACTACCCGGCAATCGGTCTATCTGGTGAGAAAAGATATTATACGTGCCATCGGACAGAAGGACCTCGATGAGCTTAACGCGCATCTGGAGAGCTATGCGGGGGTCTTAGAAAAGATACGTAAGACACCACCCGGCGACACCAGTCATGAGGCGGAATTCAGGGCTTCGGGAAAGAAGCTGAGGGAGTTCTCGAAAACCACAACGGAGCTTGAACGCAAAGGGGTCAATGCCATAATCGAGAGGTCCAAGAATATCCTGCTCATCTCCTTTTTAGGCATTCTTCTTATAGCGATTCTGGTAAGCCATTATATATCCCAGAAGATTCTCTTTTCGCTGCGGGCCATAGAAAAGCTGGCCCGTACCATATCCGAAGGGGCTTTTACAAAAATAGAAGGCAACATCCCGGAGGATGAGTTCGGGTCCGTTATTACCGCGGTGAACTCCATGTCCGAAGAGCTGCGGAACCGGGAAGAGGAATTGATACAGTCTAAAAAACTCGCCTCCCTGGGTATCCTCACCGCGGGTGTGGCGCACGAGTTGACCAATCCGCTGAACAACATCTCCATGATAGCGCAGACCTATATGGAGATGTATGCTTCCCTTAGCGGGGAACTGCGTATTGAACTCATGAACAAGATAGAGGGGGAGACGGAGCGGATAAAGGAGATCGTCAAGAACCTCCTGGATTTCTCGCGGAACAGGGAGGCCAATCTGCAGAGGAATGACATCAACGCCGTTGTGCGGAATGCGCTTAAGCTGGTGCAGAATATGCTCGATGTCTCCTCCATCGATACACGGCTGAATCTGCAAGAGGGCCTTCCCCCTGTCTGTATCGACGAGCACCAGATCCAGCAGGTATTGATAAATCTGGTCACCAACTCCGTGCAGGCCATGACATCAGGAGGCAGGCTATTCATGACAACACGCCGGGGGAAGAGCGGCAGTTCAGTGGAAGTCGCTGTCATGGATAACGGCAAAGGCATTCCCCCGGAGTTCCTTCCCCATGTGTTCGACCCTTTCTTCAGCACCAAGGGAGACATGGGGACCGGCCTGGGGCTGTCGGTAAGTTACGGGATCATTAAAAACCACAAGGGCGATATACGGGTTGAAAGCAAGACCGGTGTTGGCAGTACTTTCACAATAGAGTTGCCCATATACAATAAGGAGGACAAAAAGGATGCCGCAATACAGGATAATGATCATTGATGATGAAAAAATAGTGGGGGACATGGCGAAGATGACCCTCGAAAAGGACGGCTATGGTGTCGAGACCTTTACAAGCGGAGGGCCTGCGCTTGAGCGGCTGAAGCAGGAGAAGTTCGACGTGGTGGTGACCGACCTCAAAATGAAGGGCGTGGACGGTATGGAGATATTAAAAACAGTGAGGGAGTTGTATCCGGAGACGAAGGTCATCATGATCACCGCCTTTGCCAACCTCGATACCGCCATCGAGGCGTTCAGAGGCGAGGTCCATGACTTCTTCCCCAAGCCTGTGAAAATAAAGGAGTTGAAAGTATCCATACAGCGTGCGCTCGAAAAGCAGGCATGAAGAAGATGAGCAGGGGAATATTCGAAAAAGGCAAAGAGGCGCTGAAAGGGATATTCCCTTGCAGGGCGCTGCCCTTCGATACCCTGTTCGGCTACTTCAGGCAGACCATCTCACACCATAACCGCGCCGTAGAACTGATCGCCGACATGGGAGAGAAACTGAGCGGCGATTATCTTTTCGATATCGTCTACCTGCGGCGTTCTTATGTGGAATTGCATGACACGCTCTCGGACTCGCTGGAGGGCTTCACACTTCTTACGCGCAACAGGTATCCGCAACTCCGGAACGTCTTGTCCGCCATCGACAGGGAAATCAGGAGGCTATTGTATGACGAGACGCACTCTTCCGGCAGTCCGGTGAAGTGGTACGAGGAAATTGAGTGGCATATGTCTCATGAAGTGGGAGGTAAGAACGCAAACCTCGCAGAAATCAGGAACAGGCTGCCGCTTGAAGTGCCGGCCGCCTTTGTCATTACCACGACAGCCTTTGATGAGTTTATGAAGTACAACGGTCTCGATGAGGCGCGACTTGCTCTTGAGGGTAATGATGGCGACGAAAAGAAGCGCCTGCAAGCCATGCGGGCTCGGATACTGCAAGGGGCAATCCCCGCCGCCGTAGAGAAGGCGGTGGCTGAGGCCCTGGAGAAAATGAAGGCGAGGTGCGGAGGCCGCTCTTCGCTTGCAGTGAGGAGCAGCGCCGAAGGAGAGGACGGAGAATTTTCGTATGCCGGTCAGTTCGAGACCTTTTTAAATGTGCCTCTGGAAACCGGATCGGTCCTTCAGGCTTACCGGCAGGTCATTGCGAGTCTTTTTTCGGAAAAAAGTGTTGTCTACCAGCAGCAGTTCGGCAGCGATAGGGGAAAGATGAAGATGGCGGTTGGTTGCCTCTGCATGGTTGAGGCTGCTGCAAGCGGAGTGGTCTATTCAACAGACCCGGGTGGAAGCAACAGTGTGCTTGTCAATGCGGCCTGGGGATTGGGTGAGGCCCTTGTCGAGGGGCAGGCTGGCTACGACCAGTATGAGGTCTCACGCGGGGAGGGCTTCCGTATAATCAGCAGGAAACCCGGGAAGAAGTCCACCATGGTTGCAGGCAGTGCAGAGGGGGGAGTTTCGACGGTGCCGGTGTCCGTGGAAATGGTGGACAAAGAAACGCTTTCCGATGAGCAGGTACGCAGGCTTGCGGACCATGCGCTTCAGATAGAGCGCTATTTCAGGAAGCCCCAGGATATAGAGTGGGCCATGGACGGCTCCGGGAAGATATTTATCCTTCAGGCACGGCCCCTCCGGATTTCAGGGAACAAAGAAGAGAGCAGGTCTGAGCCAATAACCGTTGATGCGCGAATTCTTATGCAAGGTGACGGCACGGTAGTGCAACGGGGCGCCGGGGCCGGGAGGGTCTTCATTGTCAACCAGATGGAGGAACTGGACAACTTCCCTCAGGGCGCTGTTTTAGTTGCGCGTCATGACTCTTCCGACTTTATCCGTATCATGCCGTACGCCGCGGCGATCATAACGGATGGGGGGAGCCCGGCAAGCCATATGGCAGCCTTGTGCCGTGAATTCAGGCTGCCGGCTGTTGTTAATACCGGCACTGCGACGCGCACGCTTGTTCACGGACAGGAGATTACCCTGCTTGCGGATGACAGCGGCGTCATGACCGTTTTTGAAGGGACCAGGGGAGAGCTGCTCACCCGCGAGGCATCCTCTGAGGATATGGAGCGCCTGCACGAGTTCCGCAAAAAGAGGTATGTGCTGAGGTATATTTCTCCCCTGCATCTCATTGATCCACTTATGGACAATTTCGCGCCTGGGGGCTGTTCCACCATGCACGACATCCTGCGGTTCATTCACGAAAAATCAGTGATGGCGCTTGTGGACAACGCTCTCCGGGGGGCGCGCAATTCACGGGCTGCAAAACTGGAGTTGCCTGTTCCCGCCGGGATCGTGGTGGTGGATATCGGCGGAGGGCTGCACAACGGCGTTCAAAAGGGCGCCGTGACCTTCGATGAGGTGGCGTCTGTTCCTTTCAGGGCTTTGCTCAAGGGGCTGGTGTATCCGGGGGCATGGCAGAGCGAAGCTGTTGCCCTGTCCGCTCATGATTTCATGTCGAGCATGATCAGGATGCCTGATATCACATACGGTAGCGGTGATTTCGCGGGAAACAATGTTGCGCTTATTTCGGACGATTATGTGAACCTGAGTATCAGGTTCGGGTACCACTTCACGGTCATTGATTGCTACTGCAGCGAGATGACCGGCAATAATCATCTGTATTTCCGCTTTTCCGGAGGCGCGACGGACATGGTGAAACGCTCGCGCAGGGTGAGGCTTATTGAACTCATCCTCAAAGAATACGGGTTCAATACGCAGATTAAAGGAGACCTCCTTGTCGGGCGCATAGCCAATGTGGAGACGCAGGAGATGCAGGACATCCTGGAAATGACAGGCAGACTGCTGGCGTATACACGCCAACTGGATGCCATGCTCCAAAACGACAGCGATGTGGAAGGATACGCGAAAAAATTCCTGCACGAAGGATGAGCGCCGGGACTTCTATGCAGGGACCGGCTTCAAACCTCTGTTTTGCCGGAGGCCCCGTTTTCAGCAAAATGACGCATGATGAATTCCGCGTCTTTTGGGGACAGATCAAACTTTAAACAGGCTTCGCCTACCAATTTGGGAAGACCGCACTCCGGATTTTCGGCGTGTTTGTCCGACAACCATTTGATTGCTCTCCTCAATGGCTCGCCTTCAGGGAGAATGCTCATGGGGCCCCGGATTTTAAGCCGGATGACAAGCGCCCGGCAACAAAGAAAAAACCAAAGGACATAACAATGGTAATGCAGGCTACCGTGAATGCGAGAGTTTCCCCCTGCCATAACCCGGCAAACCAGCGCCTGAAATCATCCGCGATTATGTTCGCCTTTCCGCCATAGAGTTCCAGGTCATGTCTGTACATCCTGGAATTTTCAAAAGCCAAAACAGTGTCCGGACTATTCTCAGCAGCCAGGTAAATCAGGACGGCGCTACCCCAACCAGCCAGCAGGATAAGGGCGGTGATGAAGTGAAGGCGTGTTCGCAGACTATAAAAAGGATTTACCATGAGGAAGGCGCTGTAAGCTTCCGGACCATATCGTTGTCATTGCGTAACTCCTCCGCGCAACCGCTTCCCACGGTCCGGCAGCCGACAAGGATACCGTTGGAACTTACTTCCCAATGTAAAGAGCATCCGTCGCTAAAGGGTTCAACATAGACGAAATGGCCATTGGCCAGGGGATAGGTAGTCTCTTTCCTTCCATTTTTCGCTGCATATGAATCCGGACTGTCAACTGCCTGTTTGAGTTCCGATAACGGTCTTGTTATCCATTCATTCCTGTATTTATCGAGGGATATGTGGGATGCGCACCCATACAGGAAAACCATGAGCAGCAGGAAAGGCCATTTTTCAAATAGGAGATATTTCATGTTCATGCCTCGCTGTCTTTCGTTCAATGTGACGTATTATAACAGATCCGGCGCTTTGGACTGCACATGGCCTTTGCCGGCGCGATTGCCCAAACAGGGGCTCTCTGTTATAATTGCAGGAGTAGCGAGAAAAATAAGGGTCTGCCCGAAAAATGTCACTGAAAAAAAAGATTGTCCTCAGTTTTGCCATCAGCGCGGCGGTCATAGCGGTGCTTGCCGCCTTCGAATACATCAATTTTATAGCAATCAAGAAAGAAATACGCTACCTCGAACTTACCGATACCATACGGAGCAAGTCCCTTCAATTGAGGCGGCACGAGAAAAACTTCTTCCTGTACGGCCATACGGAAGGGGCCGGGGAGTCGGCAGCCATCCGCCGCTATCTTGCCGAACTGAATTTCCTTCTTGCGGGCAACGCGGCAAAGGACAAATCAGGAGAGCTTTTGTTCCTGCAACAACTGGTCCGCGGATACGCTCAGAAATTCGACGGCATCGAAACGCTGATGCGGGACCTTTCGGATAGATTTGATCATCTGAGAATACCGGGCACCCCTTACGCGAAATTCCTGCCTTATATGCAATCCACCTTTTCCAATGCCCCGGCCCAGACCGCTAAACTTCTGCAGGGGGTGTTCCAGGCGCCTCCCGGCAGTTCCCTTGTCAAAGGTCTGCTGTTGCTCAACACTGAAATAAACAACTTGAGGAAAGACGGGGAAGACATCCTTACCCTCTCAAAGGAACTCGACAGCACGGCACGGGCGAATGTCGACCGCGGCATTTATTTATCGCAGATTGCTATACTTGTTCTCTTCCCGCTTTTCCTGGTGCTGGGGATCGGCTCCCTCTTCTTCATAAGCGGCAATGTGGTGAACAGGCTGCGACTGCTTATCAATGTGGTGGAGAAGACGGGCAAGGGCGACTTTCCCCGCATGTCGGTGCTTTCCAGATGGGGGAACCGTGACGAGGTCGGGCTTCTCATCCAGAAATTCAACACCATGGAGGATGAGCTTGCGCAGCACGAAGAGGAGCTTGAGCGGAAAAACAACGAATTGCTCAGGACCAAAAAACTTGCCGCCATCGGCACCCTGGCTGCCGGGGTCGCCCACGAACTGAATAATCCTCTTAATAATATCGCGCTTTCAGCGCAGATGCTCGTGAGGGAAACTGGAGACGAGTGCCCCGAGTATGTCGTCGGGATCGTGCGCGATATCGTCGGTCAGACTGGAAGGGTAAAGCGGATTGTGGGAGACCTGCTGGAGTTTGCGCGCGGCAGGGAACCTCACAAGCGGGAGATTGACCTTAATGAAATCATCATGGGAGCATACAAGATGGTAAGCACAACCGTTCCCACTGACGGGATAATTTTCACTCTCGATACGGACCCGCACGGGGTCCTCCTGCCCGTTGACCCGGAACAGCTCGAAAGGGTCTTCATAAATCTTTTCACCAATGCCGTTGACGCCATGTCTTCCTCCGGTGATTTGTCGGTAAAGGTCGGCAGGGAGGGTAAGCGGGCGGCCATCCGGGTGGCGGACACCGGCAAAGGCATCCCCGCCGATGCCCTGGAAAAGATTTTCGAGCCTTTTTACACTACGAAAGACAAGGGTACGGGACTCGGTCTCGCTATTGTCTTCAGCATAATAAAAAAACACGCCGGCGCCATTCAGGTGGAGAGCGGGGAGGGCAGTGGGACTGTTTTCAGTATTACCCTTCCGCTGCAGGAGGAGTCCCATGGGTCTTAAAATAATGGTTGCCGAGGATGAGGAGATAACGCTCAAGCACCTTGTGCATGCGCTGAAGAAAGAGGGCTATGTGACTGTAGGCGCGCACAATGGCCGCGAGGCCCTGGACCTCATGATGCAGGACCATTTCGATGTCCTCATCACCGATATCAAGATGCCGGAAATGAGCGGCATCGAACTCCTCGAAAAGGCGAAGGGGAAAGACCCCGAGATAGAAGTGCTGGTGATTACCGGGTTCGGCAGCATCGGCTCCGCGGTGGAGGCCATGAAAAAAGGGGCGTACGAGTATATTACGAAACCCTTTGACCTGGACGAACTGCTCATAAAAGTCAGGAACATCAGCGAGCGCAAGGTGCTGAAAAAAGAGAACACCGCGCTGAAGGCCTTCTTCGGGATGAACAAGAAGGTCTCCATCATTGCCCGCAGCGGGAGCATGATCAAGATACTGGATGTCATCGAAGGTATAAAGGATTCCGACTGCAACGTTCTGCTTACGGGCGAAACCGGCGTAGGGAAAAGCCTGCTGGCGAAGATCATCCATTTCACCAGCAAACGGCAGAACATGCCCTTTCTCTCGATCAATTGCGCTACGCTGACCGAGGAACTCCTGGCGAGCGAATTGTTCGGGCACGAGAGGGGCGCGTTTACCGGCGCTGTCAGGACAAAGCAGGGACTGGTGGAGATCGCGGACAAGGGCACCCTTTTCCTTGACGAGATCGCGGAGATGGTCACCAACCTGCAGGCGAAGCTGCTTAAAGTCATCGAAGACGGCGAGTTCTACCGCGTGGGGGGGACCAGGCCCATCAGGGTGGATGTGCGTTTTGTCGCTGCCACCAACCAGCAGGTGAAGAAACTTATCGCGGAAGGTCAATTCAGGGAAGACCTGTACTACAGGCTGAACATCATGGAGATATTCATCCCGCCGCTGCGTGACCGCCGCGAGGACATCGAGCCCCTGAGCGCCTATTTTCTAAAAAAACATCTCCCGAAATCCGCGAAAAAGATAACCGGGTTCTCCAGGGAGGCCATGCATATCCTGATGCATTACAGTTTTCCAGGTAATGTTCGGGAACTCGAGAACATCGTGGAACGCGCCATTATCCTCGAAAAGGGGCCTCTTATCACGCCGGAAAGCCTTCCTCAAAGTATCGCCCTCTTTCAGATAGAAACCGTGGAGCCGGGCAGGATCAAGACCATCGACGAACTGAGCAGGGAGTATGCTGAAAAGGTTGTGGACATGCTTGGCGGCAACAGGTCAAAGGCCGCTGAGGTGCTCGGCATATCGAGGACGAGTTTGTGGCGGATTTTGAAGGATGACCAATCTATCGAGACGGAGCCCTGACGCCTTTTGCACTAAGAGGACAAAGAACGCCGGGCAAAGAGATATGCCGCCATCCGGTATCCCAGCAATACAGCCAATACCGCCGCATATATGAGGGGGACACGGATATCTTTTTTGACAAGCAGTAAATAATGGATTGCACCGCCTGTGGCAGCTGCATACACAAGCCGGTGCAGCCTGTTCCATAATCTGTATCCCAAACGCCGGACCATGCGGTCGGTGGAAGTAAAGACCGGTGGCAGCAGTAAAACAAAACTCACAAACCCCACGATAATACGTTTATGTTTCAGGGCATCCTCCATTATGTCCCCCCAAGAGAACGACTGATCAAGGCCGGCATAGGCAATGAAATGCAGGACCGCGTAAAAGAAAGCGAACAGTCCCGCCATTCTGCGCAAGCGGACAGGCCACGTCCATCCTGAAAGCCTGTGCAAAGGGGTAAGGGACAATGTAATTAGAATGAAATTCAGGGCCCAGTCACCACTCAAATGGATGATTTTCTCTGCAGGGTTTGCACCCAGCCCCGAGGTCATTATAAGAGATGCGGTCCACGCAAAGGGAACAAGGCAAAGAACAAAGGTAGTAGTCTTTAAGGCCTTGCCGGTCATATCGTTGAATCAGAAAAACTTTCCGAGGTCCATGCCAGAGTACATGCCTGCCACCTGGTCCGCATAGCCGTTGAACATAAGGGTCTTTCTCTTTATGAGTTCCCCGATGCGCCGCTCCTTTGCCTGGCTCCATCTCGGATGATCTGCTTCGGGGTTGACGTTTGCATAAAAACCGTATTCTTCAGGACCGGCCTTCATCCAGGAGGTGACAGGCTGTTGTTCCACCAACCGTATGCGTACAATGGACTTAATATTCTTGAAACCGTACTTCCACGGGACCACAAGCCTCAGAGGCGCGCCGTTCTGGTTCGGCAGGGTCTCTCCGTACATCCCCACAGCCAGAAGTGTCAGGGGGTGCAATCCTTCATCAAGCCTCAAGCCTTCCACATAAGGCCATTGCAGCACTTCCCGTCGCTGACCGGGCATCTGTGCCGGGTCAGCGAGGGTAGTAAATTCAACATATCCGGCCTTTGCCGTCGGCTCACACTTTCTGAGCAGGTCGCCGAGGGGGAACCCTGTCCAGGGGATAACCATTGACCATGCCTCTACGCAGCGGAAACGGTAAATACGCTCCTCAAGCGGAAACAGCCTTATAAGCTCGTCGATGTTGTAAACCTTCGGTTTTTTTATATGGCCTTCAATCGAAACAGTCCACGGGCGTGTGCGGAAGTTGCGGCTGAGTTCCGCCACATCCTCCTTGCTTGTGGAAAACTCATAGAAATTGTTGTAGTGAGAGGCGTCATGTAATGGGGTCTCTTTCTCCAGGTCCGCAAAACGGCCGTGTTTAGTCACCGTCAGTTTCCGTCCTACGGCAGTGTCGGCGGGCGCGCTTTCCGGAACGACTATCCCGGCGGCAGCCATGGCTGTAGCGGCAGCGATAAACTGGCGACGGTTCAGGTACAGTTCTTTATCGGTAATCTCCGAGGGATGTATATCGGGATCTTCCGGATGCATTCCTGTTTTTTTGTCCTTTAGCATGTCGCCTCCTTCGGGATTTTGTACCTATATATTACCACTTGGCATGGTAACCCGCCCATGTGCTTAATCACATCCCCTGTTTTTGTCCTCTGTTTAATCCCGTTCCAAATCTAAACAGCTACCGGGCTCTGAAGTACCAACCTGGCAGCGGAGCAGTTTGCGCTCTCTGCCTGTTATCCCGCCTGTATTTACCTGTCTTTCTGCTTCACTCTCTATCATCCCTACAGCCCTGCTCCAGCGTATTGTGTTCAGGCCTGTTAAATTCTGAAACACAAAATCACCCCTCATATCTAAAAAACAACATTTAAAACAATGAGTTGTCAGTTGGTCTCCGAATTGCTTTAGTTAGTAGTGATAGATGTATGAAAGGAGGAAAGGATGAAAAAGAAGCAGGTCCTCTTTGTTACCTACCACGACGAGGGTTTCGAGGATGGACTTTCCTATGCCGTGGACCTTGCAAAGGTGATGAACAACAATATTTCCCTGCTCATGATCTACAAGAGAAAGGTGATGGAACGCTTTGAAGACATGATGACCGTGGTGAGCTTTGCGGAGGAGGGCGACCATAAAACGGCACGGGAACTGATCAAAGAGGATTACAAAAAGAACAATACGGATTTCGAAGAGGAACTTGCGTTTCTCGCGGGAAAGTGCCGGGAGGCGGGAATTGAGGTGGATGTCTGCACCGCTGCCATGAATGTGCTGGGGGCCATAAAGAACCTCCTGCGGCAGAACATGAACATCGGCATGGTCCTGCTGAGTCCCAGTATCACCAACAAGGGTAACGTGACCACAAAAGACCTGAACAGGCTTGTCAGAACCGCGTCACGGCCCGTGGTGACCATGGCAAAAAATACCTTTGCCGCCTGAAAGCACCAGAGGTCTTTGGGCGACCACACAGGGATCGCCACTGCAGGTTTTTAATTTAAACAGGAGGAGAGATAATGTATCTGTATCTGCCGGTCGCTTTGACAAGTATTAACATCCTTATTCCCGTTGGGCTCGGGCTTGCCGTGGGGCTGCTCTCGGGCCTTTTCGGCGTGGGCGGGGGCTTTTTGATGACGCCGGTCCTTATCATGTTCGGTATACCCGCCACGGTGGCCGCGGCCACTGACTCCAACCAGATTGTGGCGGCGTCCACCTCGGGCACTTACGCCCACTGGAAAGTGGGAAACGTGGATTTCAAGATGGGCCTGTATCTTCTGGCGGGCGGCTTTGTTGGCGGTCTGATCGGTGTGCAGGGCATAAAGGTCCTCAATGCCATGGGCAACGCCGATTTCGTCATCAAGATGACTTATGTTCTTATGCTCGGCGGCGTTGGCTCATATATGTTTGTAGAAAGCCTCAACAGCATCTTGAAGAAAGATGCGGCGGTGGAGAAGGAAGAGAAGGAATCAGCCATGGGCAGGTTCCTTAAAACATTGCCTTTGCAGACGCGGTTCGAGAAATCGGGCGTTACCCATTCGGCCCTTCTTCCCATTATCTTCGGCGGCTTTGTGGGTATTCTCGCAGCGGTCATGGGTGTTGGGGGCGGTTTCCTCATGGTCCCGGTCATGGTCTACATCTTGAGAATGCCCATGCATGTCGTCGTGGGCACCAGTCTCTTTCAAATACTCTTCAACTGTATCGAGGTCACTTTTTTACAGTCGTACACCAACCACACTGTGGATTTCATACTCGCGGTGCTTCTGCTAATCGGCTCCACTGTCGGCGCGCAGGTGGGAGCGGTTTTTGGCAGGAAGCTCAAAGGCGAGCAGCTGAAGATCATACTGGCTGTTATCGTGCTGCTGGTGACCGTAAAAATAGTGTTCGATCTTACCATGACCCCTTCATTATTTCTGGGATATTCAGGAGGCCACTAATGAACACCAAAGCATTCATGTATCGCATAGCCGTTTTTCTTAGTGTGGTTGCGGCACTCTGGACGCTCGCCCCGCGCGAAGCGGCGGCCAGACTGACGGCAACGGCCAACCACGATCATATCAGCATCGATTTTCTTTATCATGGAAGTAGTGTAAGCGTAAGGGGCATCTCCGACCCAGGCGCCGACCTTGTTATCGCCATAACCTCCGCCGATGGGGAGCAGGCCCTTAAAAAGAAGGGAAAGGTCGCAGGGTTCCTCTGGATGAATGTGGGCAAGCTTGCCTTTGAAAAAGTGCCCGCCCTCTACTTTGTCAACAGCACTAAGAACCCGGACGATATCCTGAGCATAGAGGAGAGGGAAAAATACGGCATCGGTTATGCCGCGCTCGAAAAACATGCGGAGATCAAGCCGGTTGCCGGCGAGGACGAGAAGACCAAATGGTTTGACGAGTTCATCAAACTGAAAAAGAGCGCGCACCTTTATGATGTCTCCTCCGGGAAGATACAGGTAACGGAAAAAGACGGCGCGCAGAATTACTACATCCTGTGCGACTGGCCGTACCAGGCGGCGCCCGGCGACTATACGGTCACAGTTTACGCGGTAAAGGACAAAAAGGTGGTTGAAAAGGCTGAGGCTAAGGTGCAGGTGGAGCAGGTGGGGCTGGTAAAGCTTCTCTCCTCCATGGCAAAGGAGCACGGCGCTATGTACGGCCTTATCTCTATCCTCGCGGCGCTCGGCGCGGGTTTCGGTGTGGGCCTTGTCTTCAGAAAGGGCGGGGGGGCGCACTAATGTATAACGGAGGCGGTAACCCGCAGAAGACAAATACAGCTCAGGAAGGTCTTAAAGAGACGGCATACAGCACCATTGTAGTTGCTTTTGACGATTCTGATTTCAGCCGTGCCGCGCTTGCGGAGGCAGCTTGCCGGGCCAGGAAGCATGGCGGGAAAGTTATCATGGTCCATGCCGTCTATTTCGACGAAGAGGAATTCGGCATAATGCCCGAGCAAAGGGAAAAGAGGTTCGAAAAGGCCAGGGAAGCCTGTTCGCGCGCGGTAAAGAATATTGCCGGGGAATTCGGCATTACGGTGGAAGCGCTCGTGCAGGAGGGGGAAGCCCACGATGTCATTGCGGAAGTGGCGCGGCAAAAGAGCGCCGATCTTATTGCCATGGGCACATATGGCAGAAGGGGCCTGAAGCGCCTGATAATGGGCAGCGTGACCTCAGGCGTTATTACCAACGCGCCTTGCGATGTCATGGTGGTCAAGAAACCCTGCAGCGCGTGCGTGGGACATTACGAATCCATCCTCGTTCCCTTCGACGGCTCTGAATTCAGTGAAAAGGCCCTTGAAAAGGCCTGCCGCCTGGCAAAAACCGATGGTGCGGACATCACAGTCCTCTATGTCATCCCGCGTTATGAGGAGATGATCGGTTTCATGAGGACCGAGTCCATCAGGAGCAGCATAGCAAAGGAAGCGCAAGCTATTATCGACAAAGCGGCAAAGCTGGCCTCACTCCATAACATTGCCGTTAAGGCAGTCATCGAGGAAGGGCATACAGCCGAGAGGGTCGTTGCCATAGCGAACCTGCTGGGGAGCGACGTGATTGTCATGGGCAGTTACGGCTGGAAGGGTGTAAACAGGGCCATCATGGGCAGCACTACGGAACGGGTCATCATGGACGCGGTCTGCCCCGTGCTGGCAGCGAGGTGAAAAAATGAAAGGATACAGAAAAGTACTCATAGCGGTAAACGGTTCAATGGACGTGCTCCATCAGGGGCTCCATCTGGCGCAGGATGAAAAGTGCTGGGTCACGGTGGTCAAGGTCATTCCTCCCAACGAGGGAGACCTTGAACTGGTGGGCATCAAAAATCTCGACGATCTTCTCGACAGCGGAGGACAGGCCGCAGTCGACAGGATCAACAGGACTGCCAAAACCGAAGGCGCCCTGGTGAAGACGAGACTTGAGACAGGAGAGGTGCACAGGAAAATCGTCGAGGTCGCCGAAGAGGAGAGGTGCGATCTTATTATAATGGGAGCCCAAAAGGTGAAGAAAGGGCTGATGAGGCTCTTTGGCGACAACACGGTGGAAAAGGTTATCGGCAGCGCGCCCTGTCCGGTACTGGTGGTGGGCTGATTATTTGTCGTATTTCCGGATTATCTCATTTCTCCTGAAACAATCGACAGAGTGGTCATTCACCATGCCTGTGGCCTGCATATGCGCATAACATATTGTGGGACCCAAGAATTTAAAGCCCCTGTTCTTCAGGTCCCTGCTTAAGGCGTCCGACTCTTTAGTTGTTGCACGATAGTCTGATAATTTGCGGATGTTATTAATTATTGGGTTACCGTCAACAATCCCCCAAATGTATTTTGAGAAACTCCCGTACTCTGCCTGCACTTCAAGAAATTTACGCGCATTATTTACCGTAGCTTCGATTTTCAGCCTGTTCCTGATTATCCCGGGATCCCGCAACAGTCCTTCTATTTTTGGCCTGTCAAACAGGGCAATCTTCTCCGGTTCAAAATTTTCAAAGGCAATCCGGTAAGCCTCTCTTTTTCTCAGAACGGTGTACCAGCTCAAACCGGCCTGGGCTGATTCCAGAGTCAGGAATTCGAACAACAACCTGTCGTCATACACCGGCACCCCCCATTCTTTATCGTGGTACGCAACGTAATCGGCCTTAGTTAAATCAACCCAGGGACAACGGCAGATATTATTATTTGATTCCATTTATCATTTTACCCGACTAATTTTGATATTATCAACAAACTTCTTTACGCTCACCAACCCGGTAACATGAACATCGCGCACGAAAGATAACCGCCTTGCCTCCTATTGTTGACCTTAGTGAAGAACATCATTGCCGTGAGTTGCCACAACTCCTTTAATGTTCATTTCCTGACCCGGTGCGCAATGAATTGTGTTTATGCGTTATTCGTACATGTTATAATGCCGTGGGAATACATGATTATTACTGGCGAAGTCCTGGCCCGGATAAGGGGTCGTGTACGCCCGAAATTTACTTCCGGAGGTGAAGGGAATGCATTACCTTTTTGCGCATGGCACGCTTCGTCAGGGGTGCGTCAATAACGGGCTAATGGCAGGCGGCGCTTTATTGGGTGCTGCCGAGACATCCGAGGAATATGCGCTTTGTCTTATTGATGAGAAACCAGTGGTTACCAAACGTCCGTTATCCACGATAAAAGGCGAGGTCTATTCAGTAAGCGATGAGATGCTTATTGTGCTGGACCGTTTTAACACGCACCCTCGCGTCAACAAAAGGGAGCTGGTTTCAGTAAAGCTTGCAGATGGGACCGGGGTTGAAGCGTGGCTCTATTTTTATATTCAGCCCATGCGTAATTCCGTCTTTATTGAAACAGGGGATTATGCGGGACAGAAACGGTGAGTATCCCGGAAAGTGGACCGGGCGGCCTAGTTAGGAATATTCTTCTTTCCTCTAACACGGTATACTATACCTCTCGATAAATAAGGAGCTTGCCATGGAACTGTCCGCCTCAACCAAGGTCGCCGAGTTGTTGTCGGAATATCCTTTTCTCAAAGAGTTTCTCGTCAATTTCGACCCTCACTTCAAGACGCTCAGCAACCCTGTCATGATGAGGACCCTCGGCCGTATCGCGACGATGAGCAAAGTCTCTTTCATGACGGGCGTCTCGCTCGAAGAGTTGTTCCCCGCCATAGCCGCGGAAGTGAAGAACAGAACGGGCGAAACGCTTATCGTAAAGCTTGATGCGCCCGCCGGTCAGGCCGATGAGGCGACCCGGCGGCTTGAAGTAATGAAAGGGATCATCAGGGACCTGCATAAAGGCGCCGATAAGCAGCTCCTTACCGAGCGTTTCAACGAACTCATCAAAGACGTTGCGCCATGGGAAATAGCGAACATGGAGCAGCAGCTCATGGCCGAAGGCATGCCGCAGGAGGAGATAAAGAGGCTCTGCGATGTCCATGTGGAGGTTTTCAAAAGCTCTCTTGAGAAGAAGGTTGTCCCCGGTCTGCCCGCCGGACACCCCGTGCATACCTTCATGCTCGAAAACAGGGCCGCTGAAGATATCATGAAAGAGATTGAAGCGGCCGGCGGTATGCAGGACGGCAGCGAGCGGCTGTCCGCTCTTTTTGAGCGCCTGTCGGAACTTGATGTCCACTATATCAGGAAGGAAAACCAGCTTTTCCCCATGCTCGAAGCAAAGGGTATATCGGGTCCGTCGAAGGTCATGTGGTCGCTCCACGACGATATACGTGCGATGCTGAAGGATGTGAAGGCAAAGGTCCGGTCGGGCAGCGTCAAGGAAATCGAGATAAAAGCCGTGCTCCATATGATCAACGACATGATCTATAAGGAAGAGCATATATTCTTCCCCATGGCGCTTGAATTGCTTGCCGAAGAAGATTGGGGCCGGGTCCGGGACGGAGAGGAGGAAGTGGGCTACGCCTGGGTAAAGCCGGAGAGCGCCTGGCAGCCGTCGTCACACGCTGTCAGCAGGGAACTCATGGCCGATAAGACAGGAAGCCTGAATCTCGATACAGGCCTTCTTACCCTCGAACAGATAAACCTTATTCTTACCCATCTGCCCCTGGATGTGTCCTTTGTCAACGAGCAGGATGAGGTAGTCTATTACTCGCAGACCCCGGAGAGGATATTCCCCCGGAGTCCCGGCATTATCGGCAGGAAAGTGCAGAACTGCCATCCTCCGAAAAGCGTCGATACGGTCGAAAAGATACTGGAAGCTTTTAAGGCGGGGACACGGGACGTGGCGGACTTCTGGATCCAGATGAAAGGCCGTTTTCTGCATATCCGGTATTTTGCCGTGAGGGACAAAGAGGGGAAATATAAAGGCACGCTTGAAGTGAGCCAGGACTTGACCGAAATCAGGAATCTCCAGGGCCAGAAACGTCTTCTCGACTGGAACTGATCGTATTGCACTCACTGCTCTGCATTTATGGACCGGGCTATGTCTTTGCTCAGGGAGGCAAGCGCCCTGCTGTAGGCCGATACCAGCGCCTCATAGCCTTCTCCGCCTATCGGCTCGCGTATATGTGAATGGCCGGTCTTCGCAGGCGCATCCGGGGACCGGCGTAAGGTAAAGAGCGCATCGATGGTGACGGTATCATCCGTGGCCTCAAAACGCCGGAAGTCCACGGACACCCGGCAGTTCGCTTCATGTGCCGCGCTCTGAAGATACGCCGACACCCTGTCCGTCCCAAGCAGGAAGGACAGGTTCTCGGCCAGGAGGCGCGGGACCGAGCTCTTGAGCGGCTCAGCCCAGCGTTGTGTTTCAAGGATAAGCACCCTGGAGCCGTCAATCCGCTTTACGAGTTGCGGCCGGTCCACCAGCTCGGGCATTGTGACAGGACCGACTGTGACGGAGAGCGCCGTTCCGGCCGGAACAGCGACGTCGGACTTCGCCACAGGAGCCAGGGTGTAAAAGTTCACCCTGGGCGAGCTTGCACAACCGCACAGGGCTGCGACACCAAGGCAGAAAAGCGTCAAGGCTGCAAGCCGGCGCCGTATTTTCATTTTTCATCCTCCTTCTTTCCGCGGATCAGCGACTCGGGATGGCGTTCCAGGTAATCACTCAGGGCCCGAAGGGATTGTGCGGCACGGCCCAGTTCCCGCAAGGTCTCGCGCAGGTCCTGCTGGAGCGGCGCATCCGCGGAGAGGGTCTGCTTGGCGCCTGCAAGCGTCTTGCGCGCCTCGTCCAGGGTTTTTCGCACATCCTCCACCATGGCACGACTCTCAGGCAGGAAAACGGTGTCCAGATTTTTTAGAAGCTTGTCCACGCCTTTCAGTGTGGTCTCAAGGGTCTGGATCGTCCGGCGGGCATCTCCGGCAAGGTCTTCCAACGGCAGCTTATCGAGCTTCTGCAATATCTGTATGAGTGTTGCCTGAAATTCCTCTATGCTGCCGGTCATCGTCGGGATTTCAGGAGGGTTTTTGCTCCAATCTATCTTGACATGAGGCGCCTTTGCAAAGAAATCCAGGGCCACGTAGAGTTGTCCGGTCAGCAGGTTGGCGCTCCTGATCTGGGCCCGCAAACCGTTCTCTACCAAAGTGTCGAGCAGCTTGCGGGAATCCATTGAATTTCCCTGCCGAGACCTGTCGCGGTAACGCGCACGCAGGCGCTCAGGATAAAACCTCACCTCTACCGGCATGGAGAAGGTCTTCTTGTTTGTGTCCATTTCCACACTGATCTTGTTGACCTCTCCCACGGCAACACCGCGCAGATCCACCGGCGCGCCGATCGGAAGACCGCGCACGGATTCCCTGAACATCATTACGTAGGTCTCAACGACCGTATCAGGGTTTTTCATGGCAGTTTCCCTGTCCGCAAAAAGAGTGAAGGCGCTGTGAGCGGCCGCAGGCTGCGTACCGATACGGTCCTCAGGCGTTTGGCAGGCGATACCGCCCAGCAGTATTGAGACCATGGACTCGGTATTGAGCTTCACACCATTGGCGTCAAGGGTAAAGTCTACGCCGCTGGCATGCCAGAAGCGGGTATTTGCCTTGACAAACCGGTCATAAGGGGCCTGCACAAAGATCTTGATCGTCACACCTTTGCCGTCCTTGTCCAGATCGTAGGCGATCACCTCACCCACCTGCATGCGGCGGTAGTATATGGGAGAGGAGATATCCAGCGACCCGATATCAGAAGCATGCAAGATATACTGACGTCCGGGCACTTTCAGGTTCACAACAGGCGGCCTGTCGAGGCCGGTAAATTCATAATTATGTTCCTTGGATAAACCGGCTTCCACACCGATGTAGGAGCCTTCCATCAGAGTGCTGAGCCCGGAAACGCTGTTCCCCGAGATGCGGGCGCGTACAACCCAGAAACGGGTGTCCTCTTTCAGCAAGTCCCCGGCCTCCCTGTTGATTTCAGCGGTCACGACCACATGCGAACGGTCCCTGGCGATTTTGATTGACTTCACTTCCCCGATCTGTACGTCCTTATACTTGATCCTGGTCTTGCCGGCCTCGATGCCTTCACCGTTTTTGAACGTGATGCTGATTACCGGACCCCGCTCGATGTAAGACTTAATCGCAAGGGAAACTCCGATAACAGCCGCGATGATCGGGACAATCCAGATCAACTGGGAAGAACGGCGGCGTCTCCGTTCAATGAGGGCCTCCGGGATTTCGGTATGGTCAGGCGTGCTGCTCACAATTCACTCCTTTCCCTGAGCGGGTCCCAAATAAGGCGTGGGTCGAATTTCATGGCTGCAAACATGGTCAGCACCACTACCGCGCCAAAGGCTATTGCCCCTGTGCCTGCCTTCACCGTTGCCAATGCCCGGATCTGCACCAGGGCGGCCATGATTGTCACAACATAAATATCCAGCATCGACCAGCGGCCTACCAGGTCTACAAGACGGTAGAGCCGGGTCCGCTGCATCGGCCACCAGGTGGATTTACGCTGCACGGACACCAGCAGAAGAGTGAGCGCGATCATCTTGAACAGCGGCACTATTATGCTCGCTATGAAGACGATAGCCGCAATCCCCCAGTTGCCGCTCTTCCACAGGTGGACTATACCGCTCATTATGGTGTCTTTCCTGTATTCAAACAGTGAGCCTGTCTCCATGATAGGCAGCAGATTGGCCGGGATATAGAGGACATAGGCTGCGATGAGCAACGCCCAGCAGCTCTCCACGCTGCCCGGCTTGCGTGAATGCAGGCGGGCAAGACAACGGGGGCAGAGTGCCGTGTCAAGCGACTTATAAGTATAAGGACCTGACACCAGTCCGCAGGTGCGGCAGGAACAGAGGCCGAGCCCGGCAGCTGAAGGGCTTACCCTTCGTTTCATACAGCCGCCCCGCCTGCGGACTTCTCATCCAGATGGGCCCATACCTGCTGTGGATCGAAATATGAGGTGACAAAGGCAAGCAGCAGCGTCAGGCCGCCGAAAGACCAGAGGGCCACACCGGGGATGAGATCGGCCAGATCGTTCAATTTTACAATGGAAACCAGAACGCCCAGCATGAAGACCTCGATCATGCCCCACGGAGTGATGCCCTGTATAATACGGAGGATACGGGCAGCGCCGGGCGGCACGCGTTGAAATCTGAGCGGCAGAAGGAGATAGATCAACATGGTGATTTCAACGGCCGGCGTAAGGATCGTTGTTATGCAGACGAGGGCCGAGACAACTTTCATTCCCTGGTCCCAGAGTGCGCGCACGGCGCCGATTAAGTTGGTCGATGTCCGGATACCCTGTACTTCTATCCCGAGGATGGGATAGACGGCGGCTATAATGAAGATCATCATGGCGGCCAGGGCCAGGGCAAGCGTTCGGTCGAGGCTTTCAGGCACATTACGGTACAATGAAGCGCCGCAGCAACAGCAGACCGCCGTTTTTCCCGGAAGCAGGCTAATCTCCCGCATAAGCAGATCGCACTCACGGCAGGCGACAACGGGTGCGGGACTACTGCTCATAAACCGCAACGACGATGTGATTTGACAAGTCATGACTCATCCTGTTCCCATCCTCTCTTGTTTGACATTCCATGGACAGGCTTGAAGTAACTGCACGAGAACCGGTAATCCTTATGAAATATACAATATTCCGTGGAAAGCAACAAGGTGCCAGGTCTTGACTCTTGACTTAGCTGTGATTAATTGCTATTGTTTTATCCATGGGCCGTCCACTGAGAATAGAATACCCCGGAGCGCTTTATCACATAACAGCAAGGGGGAACGAGCGAAAGGATATTTTTTTCGATAACGAGGACAAGGCAACCTTCCTTGGTATTATTGAGGATTACCATGACCGTTTCGGTATTCTCATCCATGCCTTTGTGCTGATGGACAACCACTACCACCTGATCCTTGAAACGCCACAGGGGAACCTCCTGAAAATCATGCACGGCATCAACGCCGGGTACACGGGCTACTTCAACAGACGCCACGGCAGATCGGGCCACCTGTTTCAGGGCCGGTATAAGGGGATACTGGTGGAAAAGGAGTCTTACCTTCTGCAACTCAGTTGCTATGTGCATTTGAATCCGATGCGCGCTCGGATTGTTGAGACTCCGGAACACTATGCCTGGAGCAGCTATCCAAGTTACATCGGCAAAGGCAAGGAATACAGATGGGTAGAGTACTCATGGGTCTTGACGTTTTTTGACCGGGATAAGGCGCAGGCGCGAAGGAAATACCGGCAACAAGTTGAGGAAGCCTCTTTAACAGGGCTTGAAAGTCCGGCGCGGAAAGTACACGGCCGGGTGATCCTCGGGAGCGAGGGTTTTGTTGAAGAAATCAAACAGCGGCTTTCCGGCAAGCTCCTGAGCGCGGAGATTCCAGAGCGAAAGAGACTGCTGAGGACCATTAAGCCGGAAGACGTTCTCTCCTTGGTAGCTGAAGCCTTCGGCACTGATCTGGAATCAATACTCGGCAAGCGGAGCAGGGCCAACACGGCAAGGAAGGCGGCCATATACTTTGTTCAGCGGCATTGCGGGCTTACCAATTACGAAGTGGGGCGGTTTTTCGGAGGAATCCATTACAGTGCGGTAACAAAGGCGGCGACAAGGTTTTTAGAGGAGGCGAAAGGCGACGGGAAGCAGGCAAGGCTGATAGAATCTCTCGAAGTGAAAATCAGGGGCTGAACCGCGAGGGGAAATAATGTCATAAAACACATAAACAATTGCTCCGGACAGCACACGTTGCCAACGCTCTTGGTGAAAAACATCTTTCTTATTCGTGAACGATAAGCAGTTTGCCGGCTGGTTAAGTCACAAGTCAAGACCAGGCACCATACTTTACAAAGGCTCCGGCACTGTTCTAACATAGATGACAAATCATGAAAAAGTCCCGGGATTCCTTTGCCTGTTCACTGACACCGCAGCAACTTTTGGAAATCGATGCCTGCACCCAGTGCGGTGAATGCATACCTCACTGCCCTGTCCAGAACGTGACCGGCAATCTTGCCATCTCTCCCCCTGAAAAGATACGCATGTTCAGGGAATTCATAAAGTCCACCGAAGGGCTTAAAGCCACCCTTTGGGGGGGAAGTCCCGTAGACCGGAAAAAGCTTGAGGAATTCACCAAAGCGATCTTTGAATGCACTGTCTGCGGGGCCTGCGGCCAGAACTGCACGGTCGGCATCTTCACGCAGAGACTCTGGCCTATGCTGCGCAAGGAGATGGTGAGGCGTGGACTCGGGCCCATCGGTCCCCAGGCAAAACTGCCTGAGGCTGTCAAGAACACTGGGAATCCTTACAACAAGCCTGCTGAAGAGCGTTTTTCGCCCTGGTTCCCTCCTGAGGTGAAGATCACTGAAAAAGCCGCTATAGGCTACTATGCCGGTTGCACCGGAGTGTACGAGGCGCAGCCCATGGTGCGGGGCGATGTTCTGGTCCTCGATGCAGTGGGAGAGCCCTTTACCATGCTTCCCGCCGAAGAAGAGGTCTGTTGCGGTTTTCCGCTTTTCATCACCGGCCAGCACGATATGCTCGAAGACCTTGTCAAGAGACTGGTTGCCGCCTATGAGGCCAGGGGAGTGCGGACCCTTGTCTGCTCCTGTCCTTGCTGCGTGAACATGATGGCGCGGGACTGGCCGCTCTATTACGGTAAACAACTGCCCTTCACCATACGCCACATCACCCAATACCTTATGGATGCGCTCAGGAGCGGCACGGTGCGGATAAACAACGCATTGAAGGAGAAGGTGATCTACCACGACCCGTGCTACCTGAGCAGGGGCGTGGGTATCATAGAGGAGCCGCGTGCCGTGCTCAGGAGCATTCCGGGGCTCGAACTTCTCGAATTCCAGCGTCACGGGGCCGATTCGAGGTGCTGCGGCGCGGGCGGCGCGGCGCGCAAGGTGTTCCATGACAACGCCATTGCCATCGGCAGGCTTGCCATCGATGAGGCGGTGGACAAGGGCGCGGACAGGCTCATCCTGAGTTGTCCCGCCTGCTACGCAAAGGTGTCCGAGGCCATGCAGGGGCATGACAAACAGATAGTGATTACCGATATTATGGAACTGGTTTCAGGACTGCTGAGGGGTGACTTATGAGCCATTTTGCCATACGGTGCCGGAAGTGCGCAAAGGCGCTTGAGCACGTATATTGCGCATTCTGCGAACACTGCGCGAATGCCCTTCTAATCACCGAATACAATGACCATGAATTTTCGGAGAGCGGCGCAGAAGGCATCTGGCGGTTCAACTGGCTTCCTGTCCATGGCAGCGCCTTTGAGCAGCCGGGTCCGGTGGTCTATAAATCCGAAGGACTGGCCTCCCGTCTGGGGCTGGACGACCTGCATATCGCTTTCAACGGCTACTGGCCTGAGAAGGGGGCACGGGTTGCCACCTGCACCTTCAAGGAATTCGAGTCCGCTGTTGTCATGCAGAATGCCATGGAAAACGAAATTCCGGGGTTGACCGTAGCTTCCGCGGGCAATACTGCAAGGGCTTTTGCCCATCTTGCCGCCGTATCCGGCTACCCTGTCATCATTGTGGTGCCGCGTATGTGTCTCAGTGAGATGTGGTACCTGGAGAACAGGCAGGACATCCCCACACTGGTTGTGGGCGACGGCGATTATTCCGATGCCATCGACGTTGCCAAAAGAGTGGCGCTGCTCTCCGGGATGCCTTTTGAGGGAGGGGTGAAGAACATTGCCAAGAGGGACGGCCTCGGCGTAACGCTTCTCGAAACTGTCTCAAGGACTGGCAGGCTTCCTGAGCACTATTTCCAGGCAGTGGGAAGCGGCGCAGGCGCAGTGGGCGCGTGGGAGACCGCGGAAAGACTTCTCGGGGATGGAAGGTTCGGCACTGTCTTGCCCCGTCTCCACCTTGCGCAGAACATACCCTTTGTCCCCATGGTCCATGCGTGGCAGGAGGGGAGCCGTTCCCTGTACGATGAGGACCTGAGGCCCGAACTTATCGGAGAAATAACCACGCGGGTACTTTCGAGCCGCTATCCCGCTTACAGTGTCCTCGGCGGGGTCTTCGACGCTTTGACCGCCACGGGCGGCGCAATGTACGGAGTGCGGAACGAAGAGATATTCAGGGCCCAGGACCTCTTTGCGGAAACGGAAAGTATCGATATAGTCCCGGCTGCCGGCGCTGCCGTGGCGGCCCTGGTGAACGCGGTCTCCGCGGGCGCTGTGGGCAGGGGGGAGATGATTCTCCTGAATATCACCGGGGGCGGGGAGCGGAGGTTCAGACAGAAGAACAGGACGTATGAGGTGGAGCCGCATTTTCTTTCCAAAAATAGTACGGATGAAAAGATAGAGGAATTGTTATGCACTCTCCTGAAGAAAAACTCATAGACATACTGAAAGACGCGGGAGTGACGATTGCCTGCACTCTGCCCTGCGACAGGATAAAAACGCTCATAGCCCTTCTTGCGGATACCTATGGCCATTCTTCCTTGCACTACATCCCCCTTACAAGGGAAGAGGAGGGTGTGGGCATATGCGCGGGTGCGGCCCTTGCCGGAAAGAGGAGCGCTATGTTCTTCCAGAATTCAGGCCTCGGCAATATGATAAATGCGCTCCTCTCCCTCACCGGCTTTTACAAGCTTCCGCTTGCGCTCTTTATCAGCCACCGCGGCGTCTACAAGGAAAAGATCGCGGCACAGGCGCCCATGGGTGACAAGCTTCCCGGCTTACTCAGGGGAGCGGGCATACGTTTCACAAATATCAATGCTGTGGAGGATTTCAGCCTGATAGGGGAAAAGCTCCGGCGGATATACCGGAACAGTGAAATACATGCCTTTCTGCTCAGTCCCGCGGTATGGGAGGGTTCACCCGCAGATGCAGGGCTGCCGGCGCTTCTCACTCCCCGTGGAAATGTAACGCATTGTACCGCGTCATCAGGTCCACGTCCTGTTCTCAGACCACGACTGACGCGCTTCGGCATACTGGAGACTATTTCCCCTTTTCTTGAGGGCAAGGCGGTGGTCTGCAATCTGGGTGTTCCGGCAAAGGAACTTTTCTCCATAAAGCACCGCACTTCCCATTTCTACATGCTGGGGAGCATGGGAATGGTCACACCTCTTGGCCTCGGTATAAGCCTCACAACTGATAAGGATGTAGTTGTCATCGACGGTGACGGCAGCATACTGATGAACCCCGGCAGCCTCGCCACTGTTGCGGCACTCTCTCCGCGGAACCTTACTATTGTGGCCATCGATAACGGCGCATACGGCTCCACCGGCAATCAACCCACCTATGCTTCTACCTGTGTGGATCTGGAACTGGTGGCGCGCGGGTTTGGCATCAGGGAGACGCTCAGGGTGGCCACAAAAGAGCAGTTGCGCGCAGCCCTGAAAGCAAGCACTAAGGGACCGCGGTTCATCCATGTTCTTGCGCTGCCTGGTAATGCGAATGTGCCTAACATCCCGCTGGACCGGCTCGAAATCAAGAAGCAGATGCAGGACTTTCTGAAAGACGGCTGAAGAGTTGTATGGCGCGGTGATTTTCACTTGCATAAGCGGTTGAATAACATGTAATATTTTGCATGTTTTCCAAGGTGGCTGATTTCGAATGATAAACCACAATACGAGGAGGAGTCATGGGAACTAAATTTTTATCCGGCAGATGTCCGTTTTGCGGCGGGAATAAAAATACAGGCAAGACCACTTTTACATCTGACTTGGGTTTTGGAGTAGTTGTTGTCAGGGATGTTCCTGCAACCGTCTGTTCACAGTGCGGTGCGGACTGGATTGGCGATCAGGTGGCGGAAAAAATAGAGGAAATTATTAACGACGCAAGGAAGAGACACCACTTGGTAGAAGTTACCTCACTAAGCCTATAATAAGAGGAGGGCTGAAGCTGATATTCGTGAAGGGCGTACGCTCTCACATGCTGAAGCCATGAAGAGATTATCAGGTAAATGGCAGAACTGAGTTGGAACATACGGTTGATGACGGAAACGGAATTGAGTGATTAGAAGGGGGCGGGATGTTAGTCAACCTGGGCAATGCCATCAAATCAAGCAGTTGCAATAATAGAGGATTTTCCCATAATCGTGGGAGGGCTATGACCGGCCGGTGTTGTACGGATAAATTGAAACCAATTGATTCGTACTCCATATATCTGCTCATTGGGCAGAATTAAAAAGGGGGAGGCTTGTTATGGGACTTTTAGATTTCTTCAAAGATCCAGATGTTGACAAGATGCAGCGCAATAATGATATTGATGGGTTGATAAAGGCTTTACGTCACAATCAAACTGTCATTCGCGAGAAGGCAGCTAAAGCGCTCGCTGGGCTAAACGACGAAAGAGCAACCAACGCTCTTTGACAAATGACAAGGATTTCGGTGAGTTGATATTTTTACAAAGAAAGCTTTCACACGGTACAATACTGTTCAGGGTGAAAGGGCAGGAGAGCAAAATAAAGGTAAGGCTTGTCGGAAAGCTGATAGAGAAGCACAGTGACAAGCTGGTAGCTCACTTTGTTGTGGTCTCGAAAAACAAGTTCAGATTTATTCCGCTGGAGGTTGTCAGATGAAAGATACGACCCTGCTTAAAAGAATATCTATGGACCCGAAGGTTATGCTTGGGAAGCCGGTTATAAAAGGCACACGTTTGACCGTCGAACTTATTCTTGAAAAACTCGCTTATGGGGCAACCTATGAAGACCTGATTGCTGATTATTCTTTCCTGAAAGTCGAGGATATCAGAGCCTCGGTGCTCTACGCGTCGAGGGCCATGGCTGTAGAGGAGATAGTGGCTGCTTGAACATTTGTCAGCGACTGATGATATTGAGTACGACGAAATAAGCGAGTGGTTGGGTTATGAATTCAACCCCGAAGAATTCAACATACCGCCTAATCCCCAGCCTGAGACGCCGCCGCGAGACATCCGTAAATTACCGATTTGGGCCGTCTTAATAAAAGAGCAGGCAAGGAGTAGTCCGATGTATTTGCCCACAACACAGGAAGAAATGAAGCAAAGGGGTTGGGAAACCCTTGATATTATTCTGGTGACGGGGGACACCTATATCGACAGCCCTTACATCGGGGTTGCGGTCATCGGGAATGTTCTTGCAGGTGCCGGGTATCGCGTGGGGATTATCGCGCAGCCCGACATCAAAAGCGACCTGGACATCACGAGGCTGGGTGAGCCGCGCCTGTTCTGGGGGATCACGGCGGGCTCCGTGGACTCCATGGTGGCCAACTTCACAGCTCTGAAGAAGAGAAGGCGCAACGATGATTTCACCCCCGGAGGAGAGAACACCCGCAGGCCGGACCGCGCCACCATTGCCTACGCCAACCTGATACGCAGGCATTTCAAGAATACCAGGCCCCTTGTGCTGGGGGGCATAGAAGCAAGCCTGCGCAGGATCGTTCATTATGACTACTGGGACGATGCGGTGCGCAGGTCCCTGCTCTTTGATGCGAAGGCCGATGTCCTCGTCTACGGCATGGGTGAGAAGGCGGTCCTCGAAGTCGCCCGGGCTATGGAGCATGGAGAGGGAATTCAGGATATAAGGGGAATCTGCTACAGTGCGAAGGCGCCGAAGGAGGGATATGCCCTTCTGCCTTCGTATGAAGAGGCGAAAGGGGACAAGAAAAAATTCACCGACATGTTCCGAGTTTTCTACGCAAACAGTGATCCCCTCACCGCCCAAGGGCTTTGCCAGCAGCAGGATACCCGGTATCTAATACAGAACCCGCCCGCCTTTTGTCCCTCTGAAAAGGAACTGGATGCAATCCATGATATGGCTTTTGAGCGCGACGTTCATCCGTATTACAAAAAGCAGGGAGAGGTGCGGGCGCTGGAGACCATAAAATTTTCGATCACCACCCACCGCGGCTGTTACGGAGAATGTAATTTCTGCGCCATTGCCGTGCATCAGGGGAGGACCATCAGTTCGCGCAGCGCCGCTTCCATTGTCCGTGAGGCGGCCACCCTGACGCGCCTGCCCGCTTTCAAAGGCTACATACTGGATGTGGGCGGCCCCACTGCCAACATGTACGGCATCGAATGCCGCAAGAAGCTGAGCAGTGGGAGCTGCAAGGACAAGCGCTGCTTGTATCCTGTTCTTTGCAAGCAACTGAAGGTGGACCACACGCCGCAGAGGGAACTACTGCGCCGGCTCAGGAATGTGCCGGGGATAAAGAAGGTCTTTATCGCCTCGGGCTTGAGGTATGACATGATAATGGAGGACACGGTATGCGGAGAAGCGTACCTGCGGGAGATCGTGGAACACCATGTTTCCGGACAGCTCAAGATCGCCCCGGAACATACCGAGGATGCAGTACTGGCGAAGATGGGAAAACCCGGAGGGAAGTATCTGCACGACTTTAAGGAGGCTTTCGATACGCTTAACAAAAAGATGGGCAAAAAACAGTTCCTCACCTACTATCTCATCGCCGCGCATCCGGGATGCGATGAACGCGCCATGGATAAGCTCAGAGACTACACCGTCCGGCAGTTGAAGATCACTCCCGAACAGGTCCAGATATTTACTCCGCTCCCCTCCACGTGGTCAACGCTGATGTACTATACCGAGCGCGACCCTTTTACCCGGGGAAAGCTTTTTGTCGAAAAGGAGATGAAAAAGAAAGAGCGTCAGAAGGAACAGGTGGTGGGCGCGCCGCGGCGGCGGAGATAATCGGCGTCGTGTAAGGGCATGGGAGAGCCGTCTTTTTTATGGTAAAGTTAAAGGGATATGCGTAATTCAATTAATAAGGAGTAGTTATGGCAAAGTATACGGCGTCTATTGAGGAAGATACCCGTCAGAGGATCCATGCGTTGCCGGGTAAAGTGAAATTCTCAGCTTTTATGCGCAAGGCTATCAATGTCTTTGTCGAGGAACTCGAAAAGGACCCCGACCTGCTGCCTGAAAACTTTATTATCACCCACACGCCCCGCAAAGATGTGTCGGACAAAAAGAGAAAATAAGAGATGAAAAAAAACCGGATCCTGATTACCTGTGCAAAGGGGATAACTCCTTTTCTGAAAGAAGAACTCCTTCAACTGGCATTCCCTGTGCTCGATGAGACCGTTGCGGGCATAGCCACCGAGGGGACCATGGACGATACTCTCCGGCTCAATCTCCTGCTCCGCACTGCACATCGCGTCCTTTTTCTGCTCAGGGAATTCGTTGCGCCGGATGCGGACGCCCTCTATTGCGCTGTGTCCGGGATACCCTGGGAAAACTACATTGCCGAGGACGGCTATGTTTGCGTAACCTCCAGTGTGGACAATCCGACCATCAGGGATTCACGTTTTGCAAATATGAAGTGCAAGGACGCCATCGTGGACAGGATCAAGGAAAAATGCGGGCAGCGCCCCGACTCCGGTCCTGATCAGGACCGTGCCGTGGTCAACATCTACTGGAAGGGTGAGGACTGCTCAGTGTATTTCGATACCTCGGGGGAACCCCTCTCACGGCGCGGCTATAGAAAGATCGGCATGAATGCGCCCATGCAGGAGACCCTTGCGGCAGCGGTCATCAAAGCAACCGGCTGGAGCGGTTCTCGTCATTTCATAAATCCCATGTGCGGCAGCGGCACCCTTGCCATTGAAGCTGCTCTGACAGGTCTGAACAGGGCTCCGGGGCTGCTGCGGGACAATTTTGGGTTTATGCATCTCAAGGGCTTTAATGCCGGGCTCTGGGACGATCTGCGCGCAGAGGCGAAGAATGATGAGAAGAAGGTCTTGGACTGCAGGATCATCGCTTCTGACATCAGGAGAGAGGCGGTTGAAGCGGCAAAGAAAAATGCCGCTGCCGCAGGCGTGGAACAGTTGATTGAATTCAACGTCTGCGATTATTCAGATACTACCATTCCTGACGGCGGCGGTATAGTAATGCTCAATCCCGAGTATGGGGAAAGAATGGGCAGTACAAATGAGCTTGAGAGTGTGTACAAGGGGATCGGCGATTTTTTCAAGCAAAAATGCCGGGGCTATGCCGGGTATCTCTTTACCGGTAACCTCGAGCTTTCAAAGAAGGTGGGGCTGAGGCCAAAAAGGAAGGTCCCCTTCTTCAGCGGCGCAATTGAGTGCAGGCTGCTTGAGTATGAGTTGTACGAGGGGAGCCGCAAGAGTAAATACGCGGAGAATTGACCGGTCCCCGGAAGGTTGCCCTGGTCCCGGATTGCCGTGCGAAAAATTGTTGGGGGAAACTTCTTACCGGGGACCGGTGTCTGTTTTTACCGGTGAGCTTTATTGTACTGCATGGTGATTTCGTACTCAATACGAGCGTGATTATCGGCCGGCAAATCGAAGTTTCCAAGGCAGGGTATGCCGCCTTTTTTCAGCTTCTTGTGCGCTTTGACCATGTCGGTAACGACAGAGGTCAGGTCAAAGCCGCCGCCCACACACCCCTTGATCATACAATCCATTTTAAAATATGCATAAGAGGCAGGAGAGACATTGAAAGTCCGGACCATAAGGACCGGATTGGCCGCGTTCTGATAGTACGTCATCTGGATCACAATGCCGGAAACTGAAGGGAAGCGTTCGGAAACAAGCCCGGCAGCGAGATTTATCTGCTTTTTTAACTCCATTTTCTGCATATGGTTATTTCTGGCTATCATTTTCCTCCAAAAAATAAGACCCCCCCTGCTGCTGCAGGGGGAGCCCTATCAGTTAATTACAGCTTGACAACATTGATTGCCTTGGGGCCTTTCGGTCCTTTTTCGGTATCATAGCTGACTTTGTCACCCTCGGCAAGGGATTTGAATCCCGCGCCCTGAATGGAAGAATGGTGAACAAAAAGTTCGGTGCCGTCTTCGCCGGTTATAAAGCCAAAACCCTTGGAATCGTTGAACCACTTCACGGTGCCATTACCCATAGTATTTCTCCTCCTTGTATAAAGATTAAAGCATCAGAATTCACGTTGTGCCAAAATAAAAATAACCGCGAAGCTAAAAGTCTCCGCGGCTATCTTGCATTTGCGTTTAAAAAACCTCTGAAACTTCAATACTATAATGGCATTAAACAGAATAAAATAGCAAGAAGTGTTTTTACGTAATGAAAAGTGTTTACGGCAAGCGTCTTCTTTCAGCAATAAACCCGGCCGGGTTTATTGCTGTACCGGCCGGCGTTTTATGGGGAAGCTTCTTATAGGGGACCATTACGCGTCAGTTCCGGTGACGGCCTGCCGATATGATATCCCTGGCCGTAATTGATGCCGATCTGCTTTATCATAGCCAGTATTTTCTCGTCCTCCACATATTCGGCAACGGTTTGTATGCCGAACTCCTTTGCCATTATCGCCATGGTTTTTACAAAGGCCAAATCTTTCTTGTCCGCAATCATGTTCCTTATAAACTCACCCTCGATCTTTACAAAATCGATGGGGAAGCGCTTTATGTAATGGAATGAGGAGAAGCCCGAGCCGAAGTCGTCTATGGCGAACTTGAAGCCCTCGAACTTGAGAGCATGAACGAACTTCTCCAGCAGGGAGATGTTTTTGACCGTGTCCCGCTCGGTTATTTCAAATACGATGGTGCTGTGGTCTATTTCGTACTTGCCCGTCAGCTTCAGGATGCCGGGAATGAATTCTTTGAGGATCAGGGACTTCGGTGAGAGATTGATGAACAGGTGCCCCTCGTACCCTTCGTCTTTCATTTTTTTGAAGACTTTCTCCATGAGCACATAGTCGAGTTTGCTCACTACCCCGAGCCGCTCGGCAACTTCTATGAACTCCCCGGCGCTCAGGAGGCCCTTGTCAGTCATGATCCTGCTCAAAACCTCGTGGCATTCGATCCTGCCGGTCTCTACGTTGATGATGGGCTGGAAATAGGGGATAACGGACTTCTCTTCTATGGCGTTCATGACGATAAGGGTCTTTTCTCCTGTTGCCCTGAACACTTCCACAACGTCCTCATCCGTGGGGATGATGATGGTGTTTTTCCCCTCGCTCTTGGCTTTGTACATCATGTTGTCGGCAAACAGGAAGAGGTCCTTGGCGTTTGAGGCATGGACGGGGTAAACGCCAAACCCGATTGAAACGGTGGCCTTGACATTCGAGTGGTCGAGCGCGGCGAGGGCGAGTTGTCCTGCGCTAGCTATTATCCTGGTCGCAACGACAAAGGCCTGTTCTTCGTCGGTTTCGGGGAGGACAACTACGAATTCATCGCCGCCGTACCTCGCAAGGATGTCCCCATCCCGCAGGGCGTTGTGTACAGAGTCGGCAATGCCGGACAGGAAGCGGTCTCCGAAAATGTGCCCGTGTGAGTCGTTGATGTTCTTGAAATTGTCGATGTCGATTACGAGCAGGGAGAATTTGTAGGCGTGCCGCTGGGCCCTCCCGATTTCGTATCCGAGCAGCTCCCAGAAGAGCCTCTGGTTATAGAGGTTTGTCAGAGGGTCCCTCGTCGCATAGAATTCGAGGTCCTTGGTATATTTGCCAATGGCCTTGATGGAGCCGACTACGTTCAGCAGAGTGGTCAGAATGCCGTCGATAACGAGGGAACGGATGTTGTCTTTCGTCATCTCCGATTGGACCCCTATTCCCACGACACCTCCTATCTGGGGGTTCTTGAGAATGATGGATTTGGTCTGGAGTTCTATGTTTTTTTCCTTGAGGTCGGACATGGCACGGGAACTGTCGGCTATGGTATGGTTGATCTTCAGGGTGGTCATGCTGCCGAACCGTTTGTTCTCTCTGGTGACTTTCTCACGGATGATCCTCTCGACACTCCCCTTTATCTCTTCGGTCGGTGTGTGGGTCCAGAATATTTCGAGATCGTAGATCTCTTCATCGACCTGGAAGATGGAGAAGAGGGTGTACGCTTCAATGACCTTGTTGATTTCAAGGAGCAGATTCAGGACGTGTTCTTTCCAATCCCTTACTACTTCGGAGGTTATGATGAATTTCTCGAGCACCCGGAGTTCAAATTCCAGGACCTCCCTGTCCACCGCCACGTTCTTGATCCTATTAGCAAAGCCGGCGAATTCGAGCAGAATGGCGTTAAATTCGGTAAAACCGGTTTCAGCAGACTCAAGGCTGTTAAGTTTTGTTAAATCCTTGACGCTGCTGATTTCGCTGACCTTCTCATGAAGGAACCGGGTGGAACGCTTTATCCGTGCGTTCAGGAAGGTGGCTACAGCCACCGCCATGATAAAGGGGATGGGCAAAAGCATGAAAAAGAATATGTTAAATTTTCTTTTAGCTTCGTTGATTGCAGGGCTTATATCCTGTTCAACTCTCATAACGCCGAGGACTTCTCCGGCCTTTGCGTGCGTATGGCACTTGAGGCACCTGTCCTCCGCCTTGACCGGGTAAATATTTATAACAAGCGGGTCGGCCTTGTAGGTGATGGCATCGCCGGTCTTAAACGAATCCACTATATTCCTGCCCATTTTGGGCTGCTCTATCCTGCCGTAATCCTTTTCAACCGCTTCTCCCCTGAACATTTCGACTTTGTAGGGGAATTGGGCGCGTGTGCCTTTTATGGATTTTTGAAACTCGTTCAGCTCATCCCTTGTCCAGCCCTTCTCCATGAGCCGGATCATGGAGTTGAACATCTGCTCTGCTACGGCATCGGAGACCTCATCTGCATTTTTAATGAAAGAATGGCGGTAAATGGAAGATACAACCAGGTACGTCGCGTTAAAGCTAATGTATGATGCTATCAAAACGGCGACGCAGACAAACGATTTCAAACGGAACTGGGTGCTGACCAGTTTCCTGAGGAGAGGTGTTTTTTCAAGAATTCCGAGTAATTTTTCACCTGTTTTTTCGGATATCCCGATAAGCTTGTCCTGAATCCTGGTCATATCAACCTCGAGTTTCCCTGTCCGGCTTTCTTTTTACCGGCAAGGTAAATATAAAGCTGCTGCCTTTGTCCATTTCACTTTCTATCCGGATAGTGCTACCGTGCAGTTCCACCAACTTCCTGACAATGGAAAGACCGAGCCCCGCCCCTTCGATTTTTTGGGCGGAATCCGCACAGAGTCGCTCGTATGCATCGAATATCCTTTCACGGTCCCCGGGCGCTATGCCCTTCCCCGTGTCCCAGACAGTGATCTCAACTGAATCGCCGATATTTCTTGCCTTTATTCCTACCTTTTCGCTTGCAGGCGTGTATTTTACGGCATTATCCAGAAGGTTAACAACGATTTCCCTCACGCGCCTTGCGTCACCGCAACAGAATTGCTCTTTTATGTCTTCTATCTCAACTGAAATTGCAATACCTTTTTCCCTTGCTTTCAGGGAAAACATGTCTGTGGAATCATTAATCAAATCGGCAATCTTAAATGGTGAGATTGAAAGACGGACTATCCCGGCCTCTATTCTTGAAAGCTGCATTATGTCATTGAGCAGGGAGTTTATATAACTGCAGGCATTCTCTACCCTTCTCTGGTATTTCTCCCGTTCCTGCGCAGGGAGTTCGAGGGATTTATCGGAGAGTAAGGACATAAACCCTCCTATGGCATTGAGAGGCGATTTGATTTCGTGGGCCAGATTGGCGATGAAGTTGCACTGGGACAGGTAAAGCCTCTTTATCTCCTCATGCTTTTTTAAAAGCTTGGCGGACAAATAGGTGACAAAATAGGCTGTAAGAATCAGTGTGCTGACGAATACGGCCCCATAAACGGATATGACCTTAATGTCCGTAAAGTATACAGGCCTGTCCCCGAATATGCTGAAATGCGGCAGAATACCGATGTGTTTGAGCCCGAACACCACTGCCGGAAGCGCTACAGCAAGGGCAGTGAACCTGAATGTCCATTTTGGCGGCAGGATAACGCCGGTGATGACTATGTGAAATATGTAGTAATACAAAAAAGGGCTGTCGCAGCCGCCCGAGAAATAGATTGCTGCAGCAAGGGCAATGTAGTCGAGGCTGATTTGAAGAATGGCGTCATTGATAAGGGTCCCCGTAATAAATTTTAACCTGCTCTGAAAGTATAAATTGCAAATGATAACAGAGCCGAGGATTATATAAACCGGCAGCATGGGGAAATTTAATCTGAAGGCCTCCCTTATCAGATGGACAGCAATGAATACTGCGACACAACCCACCCATCTCAGCTTTATAAGCCATTGAAGCCTTCCTTTTAATTCGGCCTGCTCGCTCGTCATGATCTCTGCGGCATAAAGTGTTACCTCACAAGGAAGTATTTGAAGATGCCTTTTTCAGCCTACTTCAGCTTGTCTATAAACTCTTTTGCGCCTTTTAATGCTCCCTTGACGACATCAACACGATGCAATGTCCCATGGTAGTAACCGGCGATGTGCAACTCATCATAGAGGTCGTCAAATTGTTTTAGCAGTTTGCCGTTATGCACAGAGACATATTTTTGCAAAGTTTTTCTGAACTCCTCGACTTTACGGGGGAGTTCTTTCTTTGTCAGCCCCTTTGCAAGCAGATACTCTTTAATCGCCTCAAGCACGCCCAGATATGCCACGCCGCAGGCTGACTTGACGTATTTTTCGTCTGCATACCGGTTGTCCTCTATCGGAGATTTGGCCAGCAACTCTTTTGCATTGTCCAGATACCTTATCGGTTCTTTTTTCTGCATTTATGCCTCCTCACCAGTTGCTGAGGCCGGGTATACCACCACCATAATAGCTCCTATGCTGAAGACGTTGGATCTGCTTGACACTTTTGTCATGCAAGTTTGTCATGCAAAACTTCTTGGTCTTTTTAAAGCGTTCAAAAGCCATTTCAGGCGCTCCTATGAATAACAGCATATGCCATGATTAACAATAAGTTTACACGCGCAAATAATAATATGCAATATATAGCACACTGAAAATAAAAAACCTTTACTTTTCAAGAGAATTGTAATACCCTTTTCATATCAAACACGAGGTTAACTTATGAAGGCTATCTATGAAAACCTTAGAGCAGGGCCTGAAAACTGAAGCGTAGAAAGGACGAACGTATTAGCGTATTAGTATGGACCAATCGACAACAAAAAGACTATTTTGGAGCCTTATCGTCACCGTTTTCATATTCGCCGGCGAGGTCATCGGCGGGATACTGAGCAACAGCCTTGCCCTGCTCAGTGACGCCGGGCATGTCCTGACCGACGCCTTTGCCCTGGGCTTAAGCCTCGCAGCTGTTATGGTCATGCGGAGGCCCTCGGACTACAGGGCCACCTACGGCTATCAGAGGATCGGAATACTTGCGGCGCTGATCAACGGCGTCAGCCTCGTCGTTATCGCAATGTTTATCTTTGCCGAGGGGTATAAGCGTCTCCAGTCACCCCCGGAAATCCATTCCGGCGTCATGCTCGGCGTGGCGGTTGCAGGGTTAATCGGCAATCTCGTTATGGCCTGGATACTCGGGCACAAGCACGATGACTTGAATATGAAGAGCGCCTGGCTCCATGTTCTCGGCGACACGGTCTCCTCCGTCGGCGTAATCGTCGCCGGACTGGTAATCAGGTATACGGGCTGGTTGCTTGCGGACCCTATTGTGAGCGGCCTCGTGGGCCTGATTATAATTATCGGAGGAGTGAGGGTCATAAAGGAGACGCTGACAATATTCCTTGAACTCAGTCCTGTTGGTTTTCATGCCGGAGATATCTCATCAGAGATTGCAACAATACCCGGCATCATGAATGTCCACGATGTGCATGTCTGGTCAATCGGCCACGGCATCCCTGCCTTTTCGGCCCACGTGCAGGTGCATGACCAGAAGATAGGCGAGGCAGACGGCATACGGCAAGAAATAGAGCACCGGCTCTCGCATCTCGGCATCCGCCACAGCGTCATCCAGATGGAATGCGATTGCGAGGACAATGCCTTTTATTGCCGGATAGACGCTGAAGATGGAGCAAGTTGCAAACACAATCACTAAAGTACATGAGAAAAAACATACACGAGAAAAAATATTTCTTAATAAAAGCATTTCCCTTATAATATGTTTCATGCAATACCTTCTTATCAGCTTATCAATTCTCTGCTGTTTGCCTATTACGGCTATCTCATCTCCTGCTCCCGATATCGGTTATCAGGGGACGCATATTCTGACCCACGGCGCCCTTGAAGACCTGGCAAAGGCTTTCGGGAAAAAATACGGGAAACATGTCTTTGTCAAAGGCGGAGGCTGTTCCGACGGTATTGCGGTTGTGGTAAAGGGACAACATGAGATGGGCGGCCTCTGCTGTCCTTTGCCGGAAGCGAAGGCCAGGAAACTCAATCTGATACAGTATAAGGTCGCAGTTGATATTAAAGCGGTTATGGTTAATTCTCAAAATTCCCTGAGCAATCTTTCCTTGAAACAGGTAGCTGACATCCATAACGGTAGGATCACCAACTGGAAGCAGGTTGGGGGCCAAGACAAGCCTATTGCCCTGGTCTATAGAGACCATTGCAGGGATATGGACGAACCTGTGCGAAGGGTGCTCGGGATAAAAGGCCCAGTTGCGAAAAAAGCGATTGTCGTGAAAACCGACAAAGAAGTTATTGAATATGCTGAAAAGTTCCCCGGTGTTATAGGGGTTGCGCCGGCAGTATTCGCCAGGGAGTCAAAGGTGAAAATAATAAATGTGGACAAGGTCGCGCCGACACCTGAAAACACCGAGAAGGGCTTATACCCCCTGACAGGCAATCTATATATAATTACAAAAGGCCAGCCGACGGGTCTTACAAAAACGTTCATCGAGTTTGTTCTGGGCAACGAAGGTCAGGCGATTATCAGGAAGAGTTTCGCTGGGGTCCACCCCGTTGAAACGCCGGGGTCTTCTAACGGGGTGAAATGAAGCACTTATGGAATAGGCTTTCTATCAGGTATAAGATAGTCTCCATAATTGTCCTGCCTATTCTGCTTGTCACGATTACGACCCTTCCGGTTGTTTCATATCTCATCAAAGACGCTCTTTTTAGACAACAGCAGGACCACCTTGAGAGCGTCAAGAACCTTGTGATAAATCTCTTTGAGGACTACCAGAGCAAGGTCACCAATTACACAAAGCTATTTAGCAATGACAGGGAGATAAAGGACAGCCTTTTCTATCATACCGAACTCTCGGGAGAGCGCGAGCATCCACTGAGGGCAATAACTCGATTGTACAAATCGTTTGATGTCAGCTCGATAGAGATCTGTGATCTGCGCGGACGGGTTGTTGCCGTTGCCGAGACTCCCGATAGGTATGATGATGACCGTTCTAAAGACCTTCTCATTAAAAATGCTCTTCAAGGCAAAGTGACCTCGGGTATTGTGCTTACTGAAAAAGGTTTTACAATAAAAGCATCCGCACCTATTTTCTATAATGAAAACCAGATCATTGGAACAATCACTTCCGGCATACTGCTTGATGAAAGTCTGCTCGCAAAAATCAAAAAACTGAGCAACACTGACATAGTCATTGCGGATGCCTATGACCGTGTTATAGCATCTACCGTGAAGCAAAACAACAATAGCCACTTGCAAACAAATGACCATGTTCAAATGGTCCCAACTTTTTACGGCAAGCTCCTGATAAAGTTTTCCCTCACTGACAAGGGGAATAGCGCAGTCGGCAGCGTTCTGGTCATCCAGGAGGACAGGCTGCCGGCAATTATTGCAAAGACCCGGATGACCCTGCTGGTTCTGCTGCTGACCATTCTGTCCGCATCGGTCTTCATACTTTTTTTAGTCCTGGAAAAATTGATGCAGCCAGTTATAAGGCTTCGTGAGGGATCGGAACGTATTGGAAAGGGTGAATTCATGCATAGGATAGAAGTGACCTCCGGGGACGAAATAGGAGAGCTTTCAGAAGGCTTCAACAGGATGGCCGCAAATCTTGAGAAACTCCGCAGCATGGAGGAAAAGCTTTTCCAGTCCGAGCGACTTGCTGCAGTCGGTAAATTCGCGGCAGGTATCGCTCACGAAATAAACAACCCGATTGGAAACGTTATTGGCATCGCAAAACTCATGCTGCGAAATACGCAGGACGAAGCCGCAAGGGAAGACCTTGATTCCATCATAAAGGATGCCGACAGATGCGCACTCATAATTAAAGACCTGCTCGCGTACTCCCGTCAGTCACCCCCGAGGAAAGAAATGACATCCGTCAGTCTTCTTATTGACGATGTGGTAAAGGCCGTTAGAAAACTCGCTGATGCAAAGGAAATAGAAATTATCAGGGAGATTCATCCTGAACCGAGGAATATCCTTGTCGATCCTCTTCAGATAAGTCAGGTCCTTAACAATATCCTGCTGAATGCAGTCCAGTCCATTGAATCGTCGGGAAGTGTAACCATCAAGACCTTCCCTGTTAATGGTAACAGGATCGAGATTTCGATAGCGGATACCGGCAACGGCATCGACGACGGAATTAAGGACAAGGTTTTTTATCCGTTCTTTACGACAAAAGCGGTTGGCGAAGGCACTGGCCTGGGTCTTGCTATAAGTTATGGCATAATCCAGAACCATGGAGGAGAAATACTTGCAGAAAGCATCAATGGGCAAGGAAGCACCTTCAGGATCAGGCTTCCCCTGGGAGAAGAAAATGGACAGACCGATTAGGGTGCTGGCTGTTGACGACGAAGAGACCATGCTGCGCATAATCAGGCGTTCCCTTGAAACTGAGAATTGCACCGTCGAAACATTCCCTAATGCCACTGATGCGGTAACAAGGCTTAAGAACGGTGAACCCGTTGATATAGTCATAACAGATCTTATGCTTCCGGACGCTGACGGTTTCAGGATAATTGAAGAGGCCCATACCGTTGACGGAAACATACCGGTAATTGTGATTACAGCGTATTCATCTGTCGAGACAGCGGTAAAGGCCATCAAGTCAGGAGCATATGATTTCATTCCCAAACCCTTCGATCCTGAACACATCGCGATTGTGGTTAAAAGGGCCGCGGAAACAAGAAACCTGAAGCTCGAAAATATAGGTCTTAAAAGACAGCTTGAAAGTCTGCCCGGGTCTGGTGAGATAATCGGTTCGAGTCATGCCATGGGCCAGGTATTCGGCATGATAGAGAAAGTAAAAAACACGGACGGCACGGTACTTCTAACTGGGGAGAGCGGCGTGGGGAAGGAACTTGTAGCGCGGGCAATCCATTACGGCAGCAAGAGGGCAAGAAAGCCCTTTATAGCTATAAATTGTGGCGCATTGCCAGACGAACTTCTTGAATCGGAATTGTTCGGCTACGAAAAAGGCGCATTCACCGGGGCTGTCAACAGAAAGACAGGTCTGTTTGAAACGGCTGATGAGGGCACGATATTTCTGGATGAGGTCAGCAGCATAAGTCAGATGATGCAGGTAAAGCTGCTCAGGTTTTTACAGGAGCGGACTTTCATGAGGCTGGGCGGCAAGGAAACTATCGGGGTAGATGCTCGGGTCATAGCAGCGACTAATGAATATCTTAAAGAAACCGTAGACAAGGGCGCGTTCAGGAAAGACCTGTATTACCGTCTGAACGTCCTGCCTATCGATATCCCCCCACTACGGGAAAGAAGAGAGGATATACCGTTGCTCATTCGGTACTTCATCAGGAAATTCTCACTCAGGATGGACAAGGCAGTTGGCAGCATAGACCCAGACGCGGAAGAGTTGCTCAAAAGATACAAGTGGGAAGGCAATGTGCGGGAACTTGAAAATGTCGTAGAGAGGGCGGTTACGATAACCGATAAAGACTTTATAAGCATAGATGATCTGACTGCTGAGATTAAAACCGTTAACGTACTTTCCGTAGATGGAGCAGCACCACCCCTAATTTTGACTCTTTCCGACCTTGAACGTCTTCATATTGAAAATGTTTTGGAGTCTGTAAACGGGAACAAAAGCAAGGCTGCAAGGATACTTGGGATTGATTACAGCACGCTCAGAAGGAAGCTTAATTCCATGGGCTTATCAATAGAGTAAATTGCGCCATATAGCGCATTTTGCCTTAGTATTTTGCACTGGCAAGTATTAATTAAGTATTTCCAATCCACATATTTGATAGTGCTCAACCTTTCCAACTGATGTTTTAATGTCCAATCTTTCAATATATTGTCCACTGTTTATTGGCATAATTAATGCTATAACGCAGGCAAGGGTATATCGAACAAAAAATTTGCAATCAGGTCATTACCTGAAAATTACTAAATGGAGGCAATGTATGAGGAGACTAATTAAGTATTGCGTGGTTGCTTTAGTTGTTATCGGCTTGAGCACTGCTGTTTACGCGGCTGTGGCGAAATGGATATTCGTCCCAAACGCGGCATCGAAGACACTTTCTTTCATTGACCCGAATAAGGACATGGTCATCGGCCATTGCGAAACAGGGCCGACGGGATGGCTTGCCTGTCTGACCCCTGATCTGAAAAAGATATACGTTGGTGAGAATGGCGGAGACTCGGTTACTGTTATTGACGCGGTTACGCACAAAACCCTGAAGCACATTAAAACCGGCAAGAACGTCAAGCATCCGCTCGTTACCCCCGACGGTAAATATGTTCTTATCAATCACACCGGCGAGGTGAAGGCGGTGCTCCTTGACGCCAAAACAGACAAGGAACTGAAGACATTTGCCGTTGATCATGCCAACAAGGAACAGAAAGGGCCTTTGATGATGCACTCGGCATTCACCTGGGACAGCAAATACGCTTTTGTCCAGAACTATGCCGATAAGAAATCTTACGTCCTGAACATACCTTCCCTTGAAGTCGCCGCAACGATAGACGGTGACAGCCCCGCTCATTATTTTGTCCCGACCCCTGACAATAAGCAGGTCTGGATCGTTTACGAGGGCAATGACGCCGCCAAAATAAAGCCTTCCGTTTCCATCGTGGATATGGCGACATTTAAAGAGGTGAAAAAAATTGAAATCCCGACTGCGGAGGGAGAGCCTATTGAGGGGCATCACGGGATATTCACCCTTGATGGGAAATTATTCTACTATTGCAACCGCGGCCCCGGCCCTAAATTCGGCGGTTCAACCGTGGCGGTCATTGATGTTGCACAACAGAAAATCATTAGAACAATCAAAGCCGCAAATGGAGTAGGACATCCCTATCTCACGCCTGACGGTAACTATGTTGTACTCACGCCTTACGGCTCTAATGTAATAACTATTGTTGATGCCAAGTCAGGCTTGAAACTGAAGGACCTTCCAATCGGTAACGGCAACCATGTCGGGCATATTGTATTCAGCGCCGACAGCAAGAAGGCTTATGCGACAAATGCAAGTGACGGGGCTGTTTATGTCATAGATATGCAAACCCGTGAGGTTGTGAAGGGCATACCCACAGGAGACAAAGCCGCGCAGATTATAAACACGTATACAAACCTTTTCGAAGTTCCTGGGGTATACAAGACAGTTCACAGTCAATAATATCATGCAGCAGGGCGGCTTACATGCAAGTCGCCCTGCTGCCCTATTGCAAATATCTTCAGTACATTCAGCAATGTCCTATTCCTGAGCATCCTGCCAACGTAACCATATCTGCTATAATGTTGAATATCCCTCAATAGAACCTATATCAAAGAGGTGCCTATGCAAGTAACAATTGATTTGTCGGAGAAACAGGTGAAATTCCTGCAATGGATGATCAATGACATGAAGAAGTTTGAGAACATCAGCACCCTTGAAGAGGCGGTCAAGGAGTGTATCAGCATGACCATGTTCGATGAAGGGGAGATCGCAGCGGGACAGGAAGGGATGTGATAAAGAAAAGAGCGCGGCATTTATGGATACTCCTGAAAAGAATATCGTAGTTGTCGGGGCTGGTTATGGGGGCATTACCGCTGCGCTGCGCCTGGCGAAGCTCTTGCGTAAACACCCGGGCTGCCGGATACATCTTGTGGACAAGAATACCTACCATACTCTCAAAACGCAGTTGCACGAGGCAGCTGTGCGAAGCTCTCAGGTTTCCATCCCCATCGAAAGAATAATAAGGGGCCGGGACATCGTCTTTCACGAGGCTGAAATCACGGGGATCGACCCTAAAGGGAAGATTGTACATATGAAGGACGGCGAGCTGCCTTTTGATTACCTGGTGATCGCGCTGGGCTGCCAGGCCAATTATTACGGCATCCCGGGCCTCCAGGAGCATTCCTTCCCCCTCCAGACGCTGGACGACGCCCGTAGCATCTACGACCATATCCTCTCCCTGTGCGAACGCGCCGCAAACGAGTCTGATAGGGAAAAGCGCAGGGACATGCTGAGGTTTGTGGTGGGCGGAGGAGGGCTCTCCGGTGTGGAGTTCGCGGCTGAATTTTCCGAACATGTCTGTGTCTGCGCCGAGAAGTGCCGTGTGGACATGGGCGAGGTGGAAATCATTGTCGTGGAAGTGGGCCGGCATGTGGTGGCGCATCTTGGAGATGTCTTTGCCTCACACATCCAGAAGAAGCTCACAGCGAAAGGGATAAAGGTCCTGACCGAAACCAGGATAGCGGGGAGGACGCAAGATACGGTCACCCTCTCCTCCGGGGAGGCGCTGAAAACTCAAACCGTGATCTGGACCGGTGGTATACGCATTAATGATCTTATCCATGACAGCGGGATAGAAACAGGCCAGCTCGGGCGTATCATTGTGGATGAGTTTCTCCGCTCCAGGACGTATCCCTTTATCTACGCCATCGGTGACAACGCCCTGGCGCTGAATCCGGTCACTGCAAAGCCTGTGGCCGCCGCTGCCCAGTTCGCGTTGCAACAGGGGAGGCTTGTGGCGGACAATATTTATGCGGATGTTCTGGGCGGCAGCGCAAAAGAGTATTATCCGAAGGTCCTGGGCGAAGTTGTGAGCCTGGGAAGGCATCTTGCCGCCGGCTGGATGGCGCTGCCTCTACTTAAAAAGATCACGTTCATAGGCTTTTTGGGGAGTCTCATAAAGGCGGCCATTGAGGGGAAACATATTTTACTTTTGAGGAAAGAGAGCAGGAACTGGGCAAAATGGTGAGGTAAAATAATTATCTATGGAAAAAGCTGACAGATCTTTTGTGGAAATATACGCTGACGGGGCCTGCAGCGGCAATCCGGGGCCCGGCGGGTACGGCGCCATTGTGCGGTCGGGCGAAAAGGAGAGGGAACTCTCCGGCTGCGAAGCGATGACCACGAACAACAGGATGGAACTGATGGGGGTCATCTCCGCGCTCGAAATATTGAAAAAGCCCTGCAGGGTCAGGGTCACCACGGATTCCAATTATATCGTAAAGGGTATGACCGAGTGGATAGAGGGCTGGCAAAGGAAGGGCTGGAAGAACTCCCAGAAGAAGGACGTGCTGAACAGGGACCTCTGGGAAAGACTGCTGAAGGCCGCGGGGCCGCACGAGGTGCAATGGTCCTGGATAAAGGGGCATAACGGGCATTATGAGAACGAGCGGTGCGATGCTCTGGCGCGTACCGCCATCAGCGCAGGTCCCCGGTGAAGCGGCCCGAACTGCTCGCACCTGCGGGAGATTTAGAGAAACTCAAGACCGCTATCCATTACGGGGCCGATGCCGTATACCTGGGGGATTCGCGTTTCAGTCTCAGGGGTAAGGCTGGTAATTTCGCCCACCACGAACTGGCCGCCGCCGTGGCTTATGCGCGGGAGCGCGGCGTCAAAACATACGTTACCATAAACATCTTTCCCCACAACAGGGACCTTTCTGAGATAGCGGACCACCTGGCGCTCCTGGCCGGGATACGGCCCGATGCGGTAATCCTCTCGGACCCCGGGGTTTTTGCCCTGTGCCGCAAACACGCGCCGGGGCTTGCTGTTCACATCAGCACCCAGGCCAATATCACCAATGCCGAGGCCGCGCGCTTCTGGGAAAGTCTGGGCGCAAAGAGGCTGGTCCTAAGCCGGGAATTGAGCATCGACGAAATCCGCGCCATACGGGACAGCACCTCCGTGGAACTCGAAACTTTTGTGCACGGCGCTCTCTGTCTTTCCTATTCGGGACGGTGCTACATAAGCAGCTTTCTCGCCTCCAGGAGCGCCAACAGCGGCGAATGCACGAACTCCTGCCGGTGGAACTATACCCTTATGGAAGAGAAGAGGCCGGGGGAGCACTTCCCGGTTTACGAAAACGACAGGGGCGCCTACCTGATGAGTTCCCGCGACCTCTGCATGATAGAGCATCTTCCCCTCCTCGCTGCCGCGGGCGTGGACAGCTTCAAGATCGAAGGCAGGATGAAGGGGATAAATTATGTGGCAGGCGTGGTCAAGACCTACCGGGAAGCCGTTGATTCCCTCGGGGCCGGTACGCCTTACGAGGTCATGGAGAGATGGAAGAGAGAGCTTGCCATGTTCAGCAGCAGGGGATACACCACCGGCATGTTCCTGGGCAGACAGCCCGACGGGGATTACAATGTGGATGAGGAAAGCTACCGTATGAGCCACGAGCTTGTGGGAGTTGTCCTGGGCAGGGAGGACGGCATGGCAAAGGTGGAACTGCGCAACAGGCTCGACGAGGGGGACGCACTGGAGTATCTTACTCCCGGTATCGAAGGCCGTATATTCCCGGCCGGGGCCATGAGGGACGCCGGGGGAAGCGGCATTTCCACGGCGCGCAACGAAGATGTTATTTTTATGCCGGCGCCCGAAGGGGTGAGGGCAGGGGACCTGATCAGGCGGGAGAGAAGAGGTCTATTGTAGGGGCGATCAGGTGGGTCGCCCGGCCTTTCGCCCTGTTTTGTTTTTTATTTTTTGCAGAGTGTATAATAATCAAAAGCTCAGCAGGTGGTCTGATGGAATTATGCATAAACAGTCTCAAACTGGGAGAAAAGCCCCTCGTTGCAGGGGTGGCTACGGACAGTGATGTCCTTACCCTCGATGCGGAACTGCTGAGCCCCCCGGACATTCTCGAACTGCGGGTGGACATGTTCGAAAATACCGAAATCTCCCATGTCGAAACAATCTTTAAAATGGTGCTTGGGAAGCTGAGGAAACCCATAATCGCCACCATACGTGATGTGAGTGAAGGGGGACAAAGGCAATTCGCGGACAAGCGGGAGCTTTTCAGGACGTTGGCCCCGCTTGCGGCTATTATCGATACCGAAATAAGCGATGAGGGGACAATGAAGTATGTGAAGGACCTCTGTACGAGCCACGGGAAACTCCTCATCGGCTCATATCACAATTTCAGCGACACGCCCGAGGACAGCTTTCTGGAAGAGGTGATTTTCAAGGGCATGGCCCTGGGCGCGGACATAGTGAAGATAGCGGTCACTCCGAAGGACAGGGACGACCTGGTTCGGACCCTGCTGCTTACGGTAAAGCACCGCGACAAGGCCCTGATTACCATATCCATGGGGGACAAAGGGTTGCCTTCCCGTATTCTCGGCCCGGTCTTCGGCTCTCTCATTACCTACGGGTTTGTAAGCCGTCCGTCGGCGCCGGGGCAGGTTTCGGTGTCGGAGCTACTGCATATTCTGAGGCGTCTTAAGGTCAGGTAGTCTGATTGCTTTTTGGTTGCCTACGACGACGAGCACGCAGCTGTCGGGATGCAGGTACTTCTGAGCTGCACGCAGCACTTCTTCTTTCGTTACGCTGTTGATATAGCCCGGATACTTCTCAATGTAATCATCGCCCAACTGGTAGAATTGTACGGCGGCAAGAAAATCGGCCACTTTTCTGCTGGTTTCGAACCTCCGGGGAAAACTTCCGGTGAGATACGCCTTTGCATCTTCGAGTTCCCGGTCCGTGACTGGCTCCGTCCGTATCTTCCGTATCTGTTTCAGTATCTCCTGCACCACAGCGCCTGCCGATTCACTTTTTGTCTGAACTTCAGTTTCGAACTGGCCGGGCTCCTTGTTGCCTATGAAGGCGCTGCTGATGCCATAGGTGAGCCCCATCTCGTCCCTGATGACGCGCATCAGCCTTGAGGCAAATCCGCCGCCGCCCAGGATATAATTCATGACTGAAACAGCGTAATAGTCTGGATTGTCCCGGGCAATGCCCGGATGACCAAGGCTGATGTTGGCCTGCGTAATGTCCTTGTCGATGGTGATGAGCCGCACCCCGGCAGGCTGGGCTGCAGTTCCCTGTTTGGCCCCGGTGGTTTCCCTGCTGCGCGATACCTTCTGCTTTCCTTTCCAGGCCGATAGATGCTTCTGCAAAAGCGTGTCGAGTTCATGCGGGGTCAGGTCGCCCACAACCGATAAAATAGCATTCCCCGGCAGATAATGTTCATGATAAAAGTTAACGACATCATCCCTTGAGATCCGGTCGATGGTCTCCACACTCCCTTCCACCAGTCTCCCGTAGGCATGGTTTCCGAAGACCTCCTTGATGAACGCTTTTTGAGTAACAAAGGCAGGGTCTTCCTCCCTTTGCCGCAAGGCGCCTTTGATAAGCTCCTTTTTCCTGGCGAGTTCGCTCCCGGTGAAGGCTGGATTAAGGAGCAGGTCGGACAGCAGGTCAAACCCCTTGTCCGCGTCTTTTTTCAGCACGGAGAGGGAAATGATGGTGAAGTCGCCGGCCGCGGATGTTTCGACAGAGGCCCCCAGGAACTCCACGTCCTCGCTGAATTCCGCAGCGCTCCGGTGCGTGGTGCCTTCGGTGAGCATCTTTGCGGTGAGATAGGCTAAACCAGCTTTTTCAGGCTTCTCATCCAGGGGTGAAGCTTTTACGAGTAGGGTGACCATGACGACGGGAAGATTGTGTCTTTCCACCTGGACCACCGGCAGGCTGTTGGCGGCAGTGCGCTTCGCAATGTCAAGCGCCTGGGCATCGGCAAGGGGCAGCAGGAGGAAGGCGATAAAGAGCACGAGCGTATTCAGTGAGGTATAGGTGTGTGTGGTCTCTCTCATCGTTATTTTCATCACCGGGCGACGCCAGTCGTTTTTTGTTTCAGCGGCAGCAGAATGCCGACGGTTTTGTTATTGTCGCTGAAGTATTTCTTTGCCACCGCCTGCACCTCTTCGGGTTTTACCCGGCGGACACCTTCGAGATAAGTGTCCATTAGTTTCCACCCGCCCAGCATCTCGAACATTCCCGTGTACTGGGCCTTTGAGTAATTCGAATCCTGCGCAAAAATGAAAGCTGCTTCTATCTGGTTTTTGGCTTTCAGTACCTCCCTTTCGGAAGGGGGCTCTTTCATCATCATTTGCATTTCCTCATACAGCATCTTTTCTATTTCCCCGATGTCCCTGCCCGGCGCTGCGTTAGCGCCGAAAACGAAGAGAAAGGGGTCGCGGTGGAAACTGCTGTAATCGGCAAAAGCGCTGATGGCCGCTCTTTTTTCATAAATTATGCTCCTGTACAGGCGCGAACTCTTGCCCCCTGAAAGAATGGCGGAGAGCACGTCGAGGGCATAATTGTCCTCGTGGGGGAAAGGGGGGACATGATACGCGATCAGGATATACGGCAGTTCAGCCGCTTCTTTCTTCAGGTATAGTCTCTTTTCTCCCGGCTGAGGTGGCTCACTGGTGGGCAGATCCGGCGTCCTGTTCCCGGCCGGGGAGGGTATCCCGCCGAAATGCTTCTCGATCACCGGGAGCAGTTTCTCCGGATACACATCTCCGGAAATGACTAAAAAGGCATTGACAGGGGAATAATTCTTTTTATAATGCCGGTAAAGGTCTTCTCTCCCTATGGCGAGGATGTCGGACATCCAGCCGATGACCGGCCACCGGTAAGGGTGAGACCCGAAGGCCAGGGCCACCAATTCCTCGTATAACAGGTTCTGGGGGTCATCCTCATACCTCATCCGTCTCTCTTCCATTACCACATTTCTCTCAGAGTCAACTTCCTTCGGGGCCAGCAGCAGGTTTGTCATCCTGTCGGCCTCAAGTTCTATGGATATTCCGACCCTGTCGGCTGCGATAGACTGGAAGTAGGTGGTGTACTCCTTTGTGGTGTGGGCGTTGTCCGTGCCGCCGTTGCGCTGGATAATGTTCGAAAATTCCTTGGAACCATACTTCTGCGTGCCTTTGAACATCATGTGCTCAAGGAGATGGCTCATCCCTGTCCTGCCTATAGGCTCGTTACGCGAGCCCACCCGGTACCATACCTGAAAGGTCACAAGAGGGGCTTTGTGGTCTTCAACTATCAGTACTTTAAGCCCGTTGCCAAGCGTGAATTCCTTCGTGGAGGAGGTGATGGAAGCGGCGCAGGCAAGGGAATGAATACTCAAAACAAAAATCAGAATTGCGAATATGCGTCTCATAAGGTACATAATATCAGAAGACCGGACGGAGGAGCAAATACCCTGAGGTGTCAGAACCCCGCTGCTGAAACAGCCGACCTGAATCTGTCGACGTCCTCCCTGAGCTTCGGCATGAGGCCCAGGGCCTTCTCGAATTCGGCATTTTTTCCGGCGAGTTCTACGGCATACGCCGTATCCCTTAAGAGATCGGCCCCGATGTTCGATGCAGCGCCCTTAAGGGAATGGGCTTCACGCCTGGCGGTTTCCGCATCTCCCCCTGCAAGTGCGCTTTTTATGGCTGCCATGTGCCTCTCCACATTTACCATGAATACGCCGATAAGCTCCTTCAGAAAATCCCTTTCCCCGTCAAGTCGTTCGAGGGCGGAGGCCCAGTCGAAAACCTTCTTGTCCAGGGGAACCGGCGCCGGAAAATCCTGCCGGGATTTTTGCTTCCCAAAGAGCCGCTTTATGGCTTCTGCCAGCGCCTTCGGATGAATGGGTTTGGCGATATAGTCGTCCATGCCGGCGGCAAGACATTTCTCCCTGTCCCCTTTCATGGCGTGAGCGGTGATTGCGATAATGGGAATATGCCTGCCGGTGCCCATCTCTTGCCGCCGGATAATGTCCGTGGCCTCGAAGCCGTCCATTTCAGGCATCTGCACATCCATGAGGATAAGGTCGTAACGGTCTGTCTGCCACGCTTTCAGGGCCATTTTGCCGTTAGCCGCGGCATCGGCCTGGTACCCGAGTTTTTCGAGGGTGCGCAAAGCCACTTTCTGGTTTATAAGGTTGTCTTCCGCAACGAGCAGGCGCAGCTTCATGCCTTCTGCATACGCGCCGATCGCAGAGGGGTCTTTTCCCTTGCCGGCTGTCTCCTCAGTGCAGTCCTTGCTCACCTTCTCAAACAGAGCGGTAAACCAGAAGGTGGAGCAGTTCCCATCAATGCTCTGCACCCCGATGTCGCCGCCCATGATCTGAACGAGCTGCTTTGCTATGGCGAGCCCGAGGCCTGTGCCCCCGTACTTGCGTGTTGTGGAGGGGTCGAGCTGGGAGAAGGACTGGAAGAGGAGGTCTATTTTATCAGCTGGAATGCCGATACCGGTATCGTGTATGGTGAAACGCAGCGTGACATGGGTTGGGGTCTCCCCGTCCAGCCCGACCTCAATTACGACGCTGCCTGCCTTGGTGAACTTGACGGCATTGCCCGCGAGGTTAATAAGTATCTGCCGTAACCGCCCGGGGTCTCCGCACAGCAGCGAAGGGATCTCCGGGTCCACCCTGCAGGAAAAAGCCAGGGCCTTTTCGCTGGCCTTGGCCGCGAGTATTTGAGAAGTCTCATCAATAACGGACCTCACATCGAAAACTATTGATTCCATGTCCAGCTTCCCGGATTCGATCTTTGAATAATCCAGGATGTCATTGATGACCTTAAGCAGGGACTCGGCGCTCCTGCGTACTATTTCCCCGTATTCGCGCTGCTCCGGGGTGAGGTCCGTGTCCAGGAGGAACCGGGTCATGCCGATGACGCCGTTCATGGGTGTGCGTATCTCGTGGCTCATGTGGGCCAGGAACTCGCTTTTGGCGCGGTTCGCCCGTTCGGCTTCGTCCTTTGCCTTTGTCAGTTCTTCCTGCGCCTTTTTCCGCTCGGTGATGTTCCTTGTTACGTGAACAACCTGCACCACATGCCCCTCTTCGTCTCTTATGGGAGAGGTGGAAACCTCGACATATATTTTCCGATTGTCCTGCGTGTAGTGCACATGCTCCTCCACGCGGTGCTCTCCCGTCTTCACAGTGTCCATTAGGGGGCAGATGTCGTCCGGGGGGCAGCACGCTTCGGTGCGGTGGTGGGTCAGCCCGTAGCAGGTCCTGCCGACGGCGTCCTCCTCTTTTAATCCCAGGTCCTGCAAAAGGGCTTTGTTGACGGCGATGACCCTGAAATCGCGCACATCGATGATGGAGACGGCGTCATTCATGCTGTCGAGCACTACCCTGAAGAATTCGCGCGAGCGGCTGATTTCGCTCTCAGCCTGTTTGCGGCCGGTGATGTCCGTCAGGATGCCTGTTATGTCAGTATCCTTCATGCGCCTCTCTCCCCATCCCTCAGGAGTCTTTGTAACCGATGGTTACTTCCTCTTCCTAGCGTAAAATAGCACGATAATGAGCAACTTATCAATTACAAGTCGCATGGCGAACTTATGAGGATGACCCCTTTTAAAGAACCGCGGCTTCAACGCGCGGTGCCTCAGGGGCGGCGTGAGCGGCTGGCTCGGCGACGTTGTAACGGGCTCGGACGGCATCCATATGCCTGAAAGAGAAGCCGTTTGAGGGGCTGCCATTTGTTATTTCCCGTATTGCCGACTATGCGTGTTTCGCAATGTGTAACTTTATACGGAAGAAGAAGATTTAGAACTGTAGGGCATGTAAAGGATGGCGGATAATTTCAATATTGATTCAATACACCTAAATCTGTTATTCTATGTGTATTAATCCGGGAGGTTAATTATGAGCAGGACAAACATTGATCTTGATGACAGGCTTGTAAAGGAGGGTCTAAAGCTTACCAAATTGACCACTAAAAAGGAACTGGTCAATTACGCCCTTGAGGACTTGATAAAGAAGATAAGAAAGAAGGGCATATTGAAGTGCGAAGGGAATATAAAGTGGGAGGGAGACCTGAATGAGATGAGAGGAAGCAGGGTGTGATACTCGTGGACACCAGCGTCTGGATTGACTTCCTCCAAGGCGCCGACACATCACAGCGCAGGACGCTTCATGGCCTTATCGAAGATGAGGAAGATATATGCCTTACCGGTATAATCCTGACCGAAATACTCCAGGGCATCAGGGATGACAAGGAACATAGTGAAGTAAGACGCTACCTGCTTGAATTCCCGGTCTATAATCCTGAAGGAACGGCTACCTATATAGCCGCAGCGGCTATTTACAGGAATTGCGCCAGACATGGCAGGTCGGTTAGGAAGACCGTAGATTGTCTTATCGCCGCCGTGACCATGGAAAATGATTTCATGTTGTTGCACAATGACAGGGACTTTGAAGCTATTGCAGCCTGTAATGACCTGAAGATATTGTGACGTGAAGTATATGTCGTTTTAAAGGGGTTCGGCATGCCCGGAACAGATGTTCGATCGAATCGTAATAGCATTTTGGGAGCATTTTTTCTATAATTGCTACGGCAACCATGGGCTTGTGGTGGGGTTGGGAAACAAATGATGCGCTATCCTTTGAACGCTTCGTAGACTTCCTCGAACTTGGAGGAGAGGTCCATAAACGCCCTGAGCACGAGAGGGTCAAAGTGTTGGGGCATCGTCCTGCCGTCCCCCTTCATCAATATATTAGAGGTGGTTTTGTGGTCCAGCGCGGTTTTATACACCCGTGCGTTTCTCAGGGCGTCATACTGGTCTGCAATGGCTATAATTCTGCCCTCAAGGGGTATATTGTCTCCGGATATGCTTTTCGGATAGCCGCTGCCGTCGTACCTCTCATGATGCGTAAGGGCTATGGATTTGGCCAGCCTGAGCCTATGATGGTCCCCGATTATCTTAGCGCCGGCAAGGGTGTGGCTTTTCATTACCTTCCACTCCTCGGGGGTCAGTTCGCCGGGTTTTTTTAGAATGGTCGAAGGAATGTGTATTTTCCCCACATCATGCAGCGCCGCCTGGATGCGTATATCACGCACAAAACGTTCGGGACGTCCCAGTTTTTTTGCCAGTAGTGCGCAATAAAGGCCGACCCTTACGATATGCTTCCCCGTGTCCTCATCGTTTAACTCCGAAGCCCTTGCAAGGGACTGTACGGTGTATTCAAAGGCGTCCTCGGTCTCCTTTACCTGTGAAGACAGAGACCTCAGAAACAGGGTCTGCATGACGATACTGTTCAGAACGGCAGCGTCATATGATGAGACTTCCCTGCCGTAATTCAGGGCGAAGACGCTGAGGTTGTTGCTCATATAGCAAACCATGTTCTTTGCCGAGATATTGTAAGCCCTGAGTTTCTCGGTAAAGGCTTCGAACATAGGGCCTTCCATTACCCCTTCATTGTAGAAAAGCAGTCTCGAATCCTCTGTTTTGGGCAATTTCAGCACGATAGTCATTTGAAAATCCAGCCTGTCGAGCTTGTCGAAGATGAACTCATACCGGTACCATTCATAACTTTGTTTTTCATTCAGAATCCGGACCAGCACGGTTTCCGGCCTGTCTGTCATATCGCTGGTTTGCCGTATAAGCTGCCCGACTATACCGTCTATTTTCGACATGAAAGCAAATTCAAGGGGATTGAATGTATTGATAATGTCCTCTCCGAAAGCAGTGAGGCGGTTGATGTTGTCATAGGCATAATTCAGCTTATCGTTGAGCTCCTTCACCCTGAGCAGCATCTTTATCCTTGCGAGCACCTCGGTCTGGTCAAAGGGCTTTGAAAGAAACTCTTCGGCCCCTGCCTCAATACCTTTAATCCTGTCCGCTTTGGCCGTAAGCGCCGTAATCATGACTACCGGGATATTCCTGTATTTTTTGTTCTTTTTTATTTCCTTGCATACCTCGAAGCCGTCAATCACCGGCATCATCACATCGAGTAAAACAACATCCACCCGCTCCGTCCTGATTTTGCTCAGCGCCTCTTTGCCGTTTTGGGCCTCTATCACCTCGTATCCTTCAGGCACAAGCACAGCCCCAAGCAGTTTTAGATTCTGCACCTCGTCGTCAACGCATAATATTCTGGGCCGGATTTGTTGCATATTTCACTCCTCTCCTTTTCCGATAAATCCCTTTACCGCTTCCGTGAGTTGGTCGATGTCTATAGGCTTCGTCATGTAGCCGTAGAACCCCGCCTCCATGAACTTTTCCCTGTCGCCCTTCATTGCAAACGATGTGAACGCAATGACCTTTATGTGTTTTATCTCTTCGTCTTCCCTTATAAGCTTCAGGCAGGCAAGTCCGTCCATGACCGGCATCTGTATGTCCATGAGTATCAAGGCCGGCTTATGCTCCTTTGCGGCCTTGAGCCCCTCATCACCGTTGAGGGCTTCAATCACCTCGTAACCGTGATAGGTCAAGACCTCTCTGAGTAATATGCGGTTCTGCTCATTGTCCTCAACAACAAGTATCTTGTGCGTCATTCCCGCCTCCTTGCCGTACCGGTATCACAAAAGTAAACCTGCTCCCCTTGCCGTACTCGCTCTCAACCCATATCCTGCCTCCGTGAAGCTCCACGAGCCGCCTGGTCAGCGCAAGGCCGAGTCCGGTGCCCTCGTACTTCTTGTCGTAGGAAGATTCAAGTTGCGAAAACTCTTTAAACAGATTCGGCATGTCTTCTTCCTTTATCCCGATACCGGTGTCCGAAACGCTGATTTCTACGAAATCGCCTGCATCCGAACCATGTCGTGCGGTTACCCGCACGCTGCCCCCATCGGGCGTAAACTTTACCGCATTACTGAGCAGATTGAACAATATCTGCTTTACGCGCCTCATGTCGGCCTCTATTACAATATCCGCACCGGGCGCAATATCGAGCTTCATGGCTATGCCGTGCTTTAATGCCTTTTCCCTGAGCATGAACAGAGATGCATTCAGGGTTTCGGGCAAATCGAAGGGTGTAACCTCAAGTTCCACCTTCCCGGCTTCGACCTTGGACAGATCGAGGATGTCATTGATGAGCTCAAGCAGGTGCTTGCCGGAACCGATAACATAACCGACGAATTCGGCCTGTTTTTCGGTCAACTGTCCGAACATCCTCTTTTGCAGCACCTCGCAAAAACCGATGATCGAGTTAAGAGGCGTCCTGAGTTCATGGCTCATGTTGGCGAGAAAATCGGACTTGGCCTGCGTTGCGGCGTCCGCCTGACTTTTCGCGTCTTCCGCTTCCTGCCGCCGCAGAGCGAGTTCATCGTTTAAAATGTGCAGCTCATTGTTCGCAGACTCAAGGTTTCTCGTCCTTTCCCTCACTTTATCTTCTAGAGTGTTTGTGTATTCCCTGAGTTGCGCTTCCATTTTCTTGCGTTGGGTGATGAAGCTCTCCAGTTCGACGTTTTTCCGCTCCAGTTCCTCGGCAGCCTCATACCTCTCCCGGTAGAACCGGGTTGCTTGCTGACGCCAGACAAAACCCACACTCGCGCCGGCACAGAAAAGCAGGACTACTACAAACCCGACCATAAGCCACAAACGCTCACTAACAGGCGCGTACACTTCAGAAGTGTTTATGCGGTTGACCAAAAACCATGGAGAGCCCGGCACGGGGCGCATGTCGGCGATCACCGGCAAGCCTTGATAGTCTATGCCATGCACGATCCCTTTTTCCCCCAGCGCAGCCTGGACAGCCGGCAAGTTTTTATTTTTAAGGGAAATGCGTGACGTGAGGGCTGTGTTTTTCCGGAACCTGAGCTTGCTCAGAAAAAGCGCGTCGTTCCCCTCCCTGCGGATTAGCAACGTTTCTGCCGTTTGGCTGGGTGTGGGCCAGCGATTGATGAAGGGATAAAGATCCTTCTCAGGATCAATATACATGACAAGAACGCAGAGGTGGCGACCGGCGGCCTGTTCTCCGACAATTGGGACCAGGAGCGCCAGATGGATCTTACCGCTTTTTTCGTCCCGGAAAAAATCCTGGAAGGTCATCTGACCCGAGCGCAGGATTTCAAAGGCGCGGCGCAATATGGTGGAAGAGACCTGCTCCGGCGCTTCGGGGGCTGACATCCGCAGACCTCCCCGCGCGTCCAGCAGAAATATCCGATCATACTGATAGTGCTCCTGCACCTTGTTTAGCCATGTCTGGACCTGTTTCCGAGTCTTTCGGTCATCCGGCTTTTTGAAAGAGCGCTCGACCAGAGAGGAAAAGGCGGGGTTTCTGAAAAAGATAGAGGCGTCCCCCAAACGCTCCTTTCGCCATTGAACTAGTTCTCCCGCTTTTAAATCAGCGATGGATGAAAGCTGTTGTTCCGCGACGGCGCGCAAACGCTTTTCGTAACTCCTGAAAGAGAGATAACCCGCCGTGATAATGCCCGCAGCCAGGAGGACAAAGATCAGGATGAAGTTATACGAGGCGCGAGTGGTTGATTCAGACGGCTGACTAAAATGCCGGACCTGGGCAAGGGCGAGCAATGCTATCCCAAGGGGCATGAAGGCCAGACTGGTTAGCGCTGCGGGCGGAATAAAAGGGCTGTTGTACAGGAAAGGTGTTCCATAAAGATAAGCCAGGACAAGTACGAAGCTGATCGCTATCAGGAGGCAGGAAAGCCAATATGCCGCGCAGGCCAGCCTGGGCCGGTCAGTGGACGATAAAAGTGATGACAAAAACGAGAGAGAGGCGATGAGGAAGCAGAGCGCGGTGAGTGGAGACATATGCCCGAGGGGTGCTTTGCCTTCGACATCAACGAGCGTTATGCCGAAGCTTTCGGCGTCAGGATGTATGCCAAGACTGGACAAGATGAACAGCAACAGCGCGACCAGCGCCCCCGCCGAGACGATAGACAAACCTGCCAGGTATGCTCCACGGTGAGAAGGGAGGGAACGGAGAAAGAGCGCAACGCCGTACATCACGAACATCAAAGCAGTGCTCGGCGCCACCGGTATCATGCCCGACCCAAGACTTGCCAGGAAGGGAAGATCAAGGAGCCAGCCTAGAAGGGCTGCAATTCCAGTGCATACCACAAACGCGGCACAGACCAGGATAACCGCATTCCTTGTTTTCATGACCGCCCCCCGGACGGGAGTTCCTTAGTCAGCTGCTGAACGGGCAATACAAACGCGAACCTGCTCCCCTTGCCGTATTCGCTCTCGCACCATATCCTCCCGCCGTGCAGTTCGACAAGTTTCTTCGTCAATGCAAGGCCGAGCCCGGTGCCCTCGTACTTCTTGTCGTAGGAAGATTCGATCTGCGAAAACTCTTTAAACAGATTCGGCATGTCTTCTTCCTTTATCCCGATACCGGTGTCTTCAACACTGATTTCTACGAAATCGCCATCCGAACCACGTCGTGCGGTTACATGCACACTGCCCCCGTCAGGCGTGAACTTCACCGCATTGCTGAGCAGATTGAACAATATCTGCTTTACGCGCCTCATGTCGGCCTCTATTACAATATCCGCGCCGGGCGCAATATCGAGCTTCATGGCTATGCCGTGCTTTAATGCCTTTTCCCTGAGCATGAACAGAGATGCATTCAGGATTTCCGGCAAATTGAAGGTGGTCAATTCAAGATTTACCTTGCCGGCCTCCACCTTGGAGAGATCGAGGATGTCATTGATGAGATCAAGCAGGTGCTTGCCGGAACCTATGACATAACCGACGAATTCATCCTGCTTTTCGGTCAACAGTCCGAACATCCCCTTTTTCAGGACCTCTGAAAAACCGATTATCGAGTTGAGAGGCGTTCTCAACTCGTGGCTCATACTGGCGAGGAAGTCCGACTTGGCCTGCGTTGCGGCGTCAGCCTGGTTTTTCGCCTCGTCCGCTTCCTTCCGCCGCAGAACAAGCTCATTGTTCAGGATTTGGAACTCGTTGTTAGCATCCTCAAGTTGCCTTGTCCTTTTCCGGACCTTTCCCTCAAGGGTCTCCGCGTATTCCCTCAGCTTTTCTTGAAGACGCCTGCGTTCGGTAATGTCGGTAATCATACCGTCGTACGCCACCAATTGTCCTTCCTTGTCGAAAGAGGGGACAGAGGTATTACTCATCCATCGAATAGAGCCGTCTTTATGAATAATTCTATGCTCGACAGGCG
>Ga0315281_10000315_pt1 | contig 66376 bp, 58 predicted proteins | sample YL17G07_0_MG_FD_204540 | JGI IMG/M metagenome (GOLD analysis project Ga0315281, IMG submission 204540) | Sediment microbial communities from Yellowstone Lake, YNP, Wyoming, USA - YL17G07_0 | ecosystem: Environmental > Aquatic > Freshwater > Lake > Sediment | place: USA: Wyoming | collected...
CGCAGAAGCTGGCGCGCGAGGTCATCGGCACGCCGCACGTCGACTTCAGCGCCGCCGCGCCGAACCGCGCCGCCGCAAAGGCGATCGAGGCGGCCTTCGGCACCGAGGCGCTACCCGCCGACATGATCAACCTCGGCCGCAGCGACATCATCGTCTGCATCGCCGACGATCTCGAATCGAGCCACAACGTCGCCGCGCTCCGGATCAAAGACGCCGTTGCCGGCCATCCTGCCTCACCGAAGACGGCCGCACTGCTGCTGATCTCGTCCATGTCGGGCGAGCTGGCCGACTTCGCGGAGCCGTACGGCGGCGCCTGGCTGCAGCCGCGCCCGGGCGCCGAGGCGGAGATCGTCGACGCGCTGGCGAAGGGCGACATCGGTGCCGAAGTGGCGACGCCGGACCTCGCGAACGGCGACATCGAGCGCGCGCGCACCATCCTCGACGCCGCGCGCGACGAGAAGAAGATCGTCTCGATCGTCTACGCACCCTCGCCGGTCGATGCCACGGCCGCGGGCAACGGCGCCCGGGCCGCGGTGAACCTCGCCATCGCACTGCGCGGCGAGAAGGCGGCGGAGTCGCTGTACATTCTGCCGGCGGAAGCCAACGCCAACGGCGCGCGCGACATGGGCGTCGACCCGGAGCGCGGTCCCGGCCGCGCGGCGCTGGCGGCGCCGGGCATGTCCTTCGACCAGATGATGGACGCCGCGATCGCCGGCAAGCTCAAGGCCATGGTCGTCGTCGGCGACAACCCGCTGATGTTCGCGCCCGACCGCGCCCGTACCGAGAAGGCACTGGCCGCGCTGGACGCGCTGATCGTGATCGACTCGCTGCTCACCGACACGGCGAAGGCGGCGCACGCCGTGCTCGCCGACGTGCCCTCCTACGCCAAGACCGGTACGTACACCAACGCCGAGCGGCGCGTAAACCGCCTGCACGCCGCCGTCTCGGCCCTGGGCGATGCCCGCCCCGCGCTGCTGGCGCTGACGGACCTCGCAAACGCCATCGGCGGCGCGGACACGTGGACGTACGCCCACCCCGACGCCGTCACCGATGAGATCGCGTCGATCGTGCCCGGCTACGAGCGCTTCCGCGCCGACTTCTCGCACTGGGGCAAGGCGCGTGCGGTGGAACTGCCGGCGAAGTTCGAACCGCAGCCGGTCACAGCGATCGCCGCGCGCGCACCGGCCGCCGGCGAACTGCTGCTGACGACGGGCCGCACGCTCTTCACAAGCTTGGAAGGCGCGTCAACCGGTGCCGAAGACGCCGACAAGCTGCACCGCGAAGAGTTCGCCGAGATCCATCCGGCCGATGCCGCGGCACTGCGCATCAGCGACGGCGATGACGTGACACTGGCAACAGCGCAGGGCGAGCTGTCAATCCGCTGCAAGATCTCCGGCCGCGTGCTCGAGGGAGTTGTCTTCGTGCCGTCGTACTACGCCGGCGGCGCCGTCATGCGCCTGCTCGCCCGCGAGGGTGCCCCAATCGCCGTCCGCGTGAAAGTAGCTGCGCCCGCGTAGCCACCTTCCACCTTCCGACTTCCGACTTCCGACTTCCAGCGCCCTACCCGGGCGGTTCGTCCGGCGCGAACGCCTCGTCCCCCGTCGCCAGCTGCGTCGTGATCGTCTCGCGCCGCTCGAGCGCGAAGTCCAGCGCCACGCGCCCCACCGCCGCCGCCGGCAGCGCCAGCAGGATGCCCGGGATGCCGAACAGCTCGCCGCCCGCCAGCACGGCGATCAGCACGATCATCGGCGGCAGGTTGAGCGTCGCGCCGTACACCCGCGGCACCAGGAAGCGGTCCTCGAACTGCTGGTAGAGCGCCAGCACGGCCAGCACGATGAGCGCCCGCGTCGGCGACTCCTGGAACGCCGCGAACGTCGGCGGCACGACGGCGATCAGCGCGCCGACCAGCGGGATGATGTCGGCGAAGCCCGCGAGCACGGCGAATGCCAGCGCGTTCGGCACGCCCAGGATCAGCAGCACGATCAGCGTGTACACCGTGATCGCCAGCGACGTGATCGCCTGGCCGCGGATGTAGCCTCCGACGACGCGCTCCAGCGACGTCAGGATCTCCTCCTCGTCCTGCCGGTGCTTCGCCGGCACGAACTGGTCCAGGAACCGCCGCAGCCGCGGCGTATCGATCAGCAGGTAGATCGTCAGCACGATGACGGTGACGGTGCTGAGCGTGATCTGGAAGATCCGTGTCCCGTAATCAATCGCCGCCCGCCCCGAGATCAGCTCCGTCCAGTCGATGTTGCGGGCGCGCTCCTGCAACGCGACCTGGATCCCGAAGTTGGCGAGCAGGTCTTCCATCTTGCGCGCATCTTCCGGCAGGTTGTCGCGGATGCTCTGGAACTCGTCGATCATCGCCGGCACGATCAGCGCGAAGAGGCCGACCACGACCGCGAGGATCACCAGCGCCAGCAGCAGCACGGCCTGCGTGCGCGACAGCCCCTTGCGCACAAGCCAGTCCACGTACGGCAGCAGGGCCGCCATGAAGATGAACGCCGTCACGACCAGCAGGATCACCGGCCACAGCCGCACCAGCGCAAACAGCGCCGCCGCCGTGACGACGGCGACGACGATCGCGCGGTACGAGACCTCGATCCTCAGCACGCGGCGGAGATCCCTGCTGCCTTGCGGGCGGAACCCCGGGGGCCAACGTGGCTAGCCTGATTCTTGCGCGTGGCGATCCTCGTGAACGCGCTCCCCTTCCCTCCCAGGGAAGGGGCCGGGGGATAGGTCCGGGTGCGACCTCCGCGCGGCGGCACTAGTTGAGCACCGCGAATCCGGTGGTCTTCTGGCGCAGGTGCGCCACCAGCCGCGCCCGCATGTCGGGCAGCGCCGGCGCGATGATCTCCAGCTCGCGCCGCAGCCGCGCCTCCGGCGACAGGATCTCCAGCAGCTCCTGCTTGTCTTCCGGCGGGATGTCCATGCGCGTCGCGATGTAGTCGGCCGCCTCGCCGGGGTCCTGCGGCAGGTAGACGCCGCGCGTCCACTGGCCGCCCAGCGCCATGTACGTCCTCAGGTACTCGTCGAAGAGGTCCTGCGCGTGCGGCAGCACGGCGCGGGCGGCGTCGTCCGCCTCCTGCTGGTCCAGGTACGCCACCTCGCCGCGCAGGTACGGCTGCGTCGTGTTCAGAGCGACGATGCGAAAGCGCCGCTCGCCCATGGTAAAGAGGTTCATCCGCCCGTCGTCGAGGTACTCGACCTGGACGATGCGCGCCGTCGTGCCGATGCTGCACGGCTTCGCGCCGCCGCCCACCTCCACGCCGGACTTGATCAGCACCACGCCGAAGGGCACATCTTCCTCCAGGCACTCGCGGATCATGATCCGGTAGCGCTCCTCGAAGATGTGCAGCGGCATGCGCATGCCGGGGAAAAGCACCGTCTGCAACGGGAACAGGCGCAGGTCCATGGCGACAGTGTAGGCGAGCGAGGGCCCCGCCGTCAGCCAGCCGGCGGGCCGACCGGGGTCGCTTCGCTGCCAAAGCCCGGACTCGGCCCACGTGCTCCTTGACTCGACCGAAGCACGGGCAGATAATGCGCTTTGCCTCTCCGGAAGATTACGAGCGATTCGATTCTCTCCCGCAGGGCGACCGCGCCGGCTGACGGGCCCAAGGGCCAGCCGTGGGCCGCTGCCCCCGGCGCAGCATCATCCAGAAGGACCGGCCGGCGTTGCCGGCCTACGACGGCCACAAGCAGCTCACGCCAAAAGGAGGCTACCACTTGGCAGAAGCACCAGCCGTAGAGCAGAAGACCCAGCGCCCCATCGTCCCGTTCCTCAGGCTGTCAGACGACCCGGCCCAGAAGCCGTACCTCGTCGGCAGCCGCTGCGCCGGCTGCGGCGCCACCTACCTCGGCACGCGCATGGCGTGCAGCCGCTGCTTCTCCACTGAGCCGATGGGCGAGGTGAAGCTCAGCGACAAGGGCGAGTTGCACGTCTTCTCGATCGTGCACCAGTCGGCCCCCGGGATCCCGACGCCGTACGTGGCGGCCATCGTGGACCTGCCTGAGGGCGTCAGCGTCCGCTGCAACATCAACGGCGTCGAGCCGGACCCGAAGAACCTGAAGTTCGGCATGCCCGTCCAGATGGTGACGGAAACAGTCAGCACGGACCGCGAAGGCAACGAGGTCGTCGCCTTCAGCTTCCGCCCGGCGTAGCCGGTATCCGAGAGCACGCCCCGCGCGACCGCGGGACGAACACCAGCCTGCCCGCAGGAAGCGCGGCGATGAGGAGAAGCACATGCGAGACGTAGCAGTGATCGGCGTCGGGATGATCAAGTTCGGACGCTACCCGGAGAAGACGGTGCCGGAGCTGGCCGGCCAGGCCGCGTTGCTGGCGCTCAAAGACGCCGGCGTGGACATGAAAGACATCGAGCTCATGGCCAGCGGCAACCTCTACCAGTCGAACGCCATGGTCGGCCAGCGCATCCTGCAGACCATCGGCCAGACCGGTATCCCCGTCATCAACGTCGCCAACGCCTGCGCGACCGGCTCGACCGCGTTCCGCGAGGCCTACTTCGCCGTGGCCTCCGGCGCCTACGACATGACGATGGCCGTCGGCTCGGAGCAGATGGGCAAGATGGGGCTGCTCGGCGGCGGCGCCGCCGGCGGCGACCGCGCCTACAGCACCGAGGGTGTGCTCGGCTCGGGGCTGATGCCGGCGGTGTTCGGCATGGCGGGCGTCGAGCACATGCGCAAGTACGGCACCACGCAGGAGCAGTTCGCCAAGGTGTCGGTGAAGAACCACAAGCACTCGATGCACAACCCGTACTCGCAGTACCAGACCGAGGTCGGGCTCGAGGACGTGCTCAACGCGCGCGTCGTCTCGTGGCCGAACACGCTCTACATGTGCTGCCCGACGGGCGACGGCGCCGCCGCGGCCGTGCTCTGCTCGATGGACAAGGCGCGCCAGTACACGACCAAGCCCATCCGCGTGGCGGCGTCGGTGCTCACGTCAGACCCCTGGACGCAGCGCGACCTGATCATGCCCGACATCAACACGCTCACCCGCAACGCCGCGAAGGAAGCGTACGAGAAGGCGGGCATCGGCCCCGAAGACCTCAGCCTGATCGAGCTGCACGACTGCTTCGCTACCGCCGAACTGCTGCACTACGAGAACCTCGGCATCTGCGGCGAAGGCGAAGCCGGCCGCATGATCGATGAGGGTGCGACCGCGGTGGGCGGGAAGATCCCGGTCAACGCCAGCGGCGGCCTGCTCTCCAAGGGCCACCCGCTCGGCGCCACCGGCGTCGCCAACGTCTGCGAAGTCGTCTGGCACCTGCGCGGCGACGCCGGCAACCGCCAGGTCGAGGGCGCGAAGGTGGGCATGGCCCACGTCATCGGCCTCGGCTCCGCCTGCACCCTGCAGATCCTGGAGAAGGTGTAGGAGTTTTCAGTTCACAGTTATCAGTTCACAGTTCTTACGCAGGAAGGGCCGCTCATTCGAGCGGCCCTTCTCTATGCTCACTACTGACTACTGACAACTGACAACTGAAGACTCCCGATCACATCCGCTCTGGCGTCGACATGCCCATCAGCGTCAGCGCACGCGCAAGCACGACCTTCGCGGCGGCGGCGAGCTTCAGCCGCGCTTTCGAGAGCGCGATCTCATCAGCGTCGATGATGCGGCATTCCGTATAGAACGCGTGGAACGCCGTCGCCAGCTCGCCCGCGTAGTGCGGCAGGTGGTGCGGCTCGTGCGCCTTCGCCATCAGCACGATCAGCTCCGGCAGCTGCAGCATCCTCCGCACCAGCTCCAGCTCCGCCGGGTGGCGCAGCAGCGACACGTCGGCGTCGTCGTAGCGGCCGATCTTCTCCGCCGCGTTCTCCAGCAGCGCCGCGATGCGGGCGTGGGCGTACTGCACGTAGTACACCGGGTTCTCCGACGACTGGCGCTTCGCCAGCTCCAGGTCGAACTCCATCTGGCTGTCAGCGGAGCGCGAGAGGAAGAAGAAGCGCGCGGCGTCCGCGCCGACCTCCTCGATGATGTCGCGGATCAGCACGATGTTGCCGGAGCGCTTCGAGAGCCGCACGACCTCGTCGCCGCGGCGGAAGCTGACGAGCTGGTAGATCAGGATGTCGAGCCGCCCCGGGTCCACGCCGAGCGCCGTCACGGCCGCCTTCATGCGCGAGACGTGCCCCTGGTGGTCGGCGCCCCACACATCGATGACGCGGTCGAAGCCGCGCGTCACGAACTTGTCGTAGTGGTAGGCGATGTCGGAGGCGAAGTACGTCGGCCGGCCGGTGCTGCGGACGACGACGTTGTCCTTGTCCTCACCCAGCTCGCTCGAAGCGAACCAGAGCGCGCCCTCCTTCTCGACGAGGTAACCCTTCGCCCGCAGCGCCTTCATGGCGGCGTCGTACACGTTCTCGTCCTGGTACACCCAGCGCTCGCGGTACCACTTGTCGTACTTGACGCCGAGCCGCAGCAGGTCGTCCTCAATCCGCTCGACGATCAGGTCGACGCCGCGGAGCACCAGCTCGGACGGCGGCGCATCGAGCGTGGCGCCCGCGAAACGGTCGCCGAACTCGTCGCGGATCTTCTTCGCGACGTCGATCATGTACTCACCCGGATAGCCGTCGGCCGGGATCTCGATCTCGTTGCCGAAGAGCTGCAGATAGCGCGCCAGCAGCGTGCGCCCGAACACCTCCGTCTGCGTGCCGGCGTCGTTCACCAGGTACTCGCGCTCGACGTCGTAGCCGGCCGCCTCCAGCACCGAGGCCAGCACGCTGCCGATGGCAGCGCCCCGCCCGTTGCCCGCGGTCAGCGGCCCGGTCGGATTCGCGCTGACGAACTCGACCTGCACGCGCTCGCCCTTGCCGAGTGGCACGTTGCCGAACAATGGGCCGGCGGCGATGATCACATCGACCTGCTGTGCGAGCCAGGATTCAGAGAGGCGGAAGTTGATGAAGCCCGGCGCGGCGGCCTCAGCGGCGCTCACGGCGCCCGACAGCGTAATCCGCGCGGCCAGCGTCTTCGCCAGGTCAAGCGGGTTAGCGCGCGCGGTGCGGGCGAGGCGCAGCGGCAGGTTCGTGGCGTAGTCGCCGTGTTCGGGCCGCGACGGCCGCTCGATGACGATTTCGGGCAGCACGACCTGGGGCAGGTCGCCGGCGTCCATCGCCGCCTGCGCCGCCGCTTCGATCATGCCTGTCAGGTCGTCGCGAATCATGTCCGGTCAAATGGAAAAGCGCGCTCTCCGATCAGCCCGAGGACCTCGTCCACGGCGGCGCGCGCACGCTCGATAACGTCGGCAGGGTAGCGCATGGCCTCGCTGTGCGCTACGAACTCATCCTCATCGAGCACCCGCGGCGCCTCGCCGACATGCCACGAGACGTCCAGGTCGAGGTCGATGCAGTGGAACTGTTCGCCATCGAACTGGACCGGCGTGGCGATGTTCACGTAGTACCACGTCTCCCTATCGCGGCGGTTGCGGCCCACGTTGTACCAGCGGTCGTCCCAGACGAAGATGTCCCCCGCCCAGCGCAGCGGCCAGCCGCCGGTGCCGTCCTCCGGCACACCGCCCTCGTAGACCACGTCCCCGGGCGCGCACGTCAGCAGGTACAGCGGCCCCTTCCGCGTGACGAAGCGCGCCGGCCAGCGGCGGTGATACGAGCCGTCGTACTTGGTGATGTGGATCGGCGTCTCGCGCCCGATGAGGTCGTCCCGCATGCCGCCAGTGTGTCCGACGACGCCCCGTGCCGGAAGCCTGCCGGGCTGCCCAACGACTGGCAGACCGTGTGAAACGAAAGGACCGCCCCAGCGGCGGTCCCTACTGACTATTGACTACGAACTACCGACTACCGACTACGAACTACGAACTACCGACTACCCTACTGCGCGTTCCCCGTCGGTGCGCCCGCGGCCTTGGCCACGGCCTGCTGCTTCGCCCAGAGGTCGTTGTTCAGGTAGGCGAACACGCCGTCCGAGTTGTCCTGTAGCGGCGCCACCCAGACGTGCATCATCCAGCGGAGGTCCGGCGTGAAGATCCCGCCCTTCGTCGTGCAGCTGTCCTTCGTCTCGCCCTCGCTCGCGCCCTTGAAGCCGACGAGGCACAACCCCGTGTGTGCGTGCCACAGGTCGAGGCTGCCGGCGAACCCCTGCGGCTCGCTGTCCCGCAACACGCCGCCGATGCCCGGGATCTGGAGGAACCACACGCCGACGAGCTTCTCCGGGCCGCTGTCGACCTTGCTGAAGAGCAGGCCCTCCGGTTTGTTCGGGTCGAAGATGCCGTCGCGGACGTACTCGTAGTTAAGCCAGTGCTCGCCCATGAACGGCACGTCGCTCGTCGTGCGGACGTAGCCCGCCTTCGCCGCATCGTCCGTCGTGGGATACTTGAGTGCGACCGCGCGCACCTGTTCAATCTGCTCCTTGAGCTTCGGCAGGTCCGCGGCCGCTACCGTGTCGGCCGGGAAGAGCGGCAGCACCTGGTCCGCGCCCATGCTATCGATCTGGGTGAACGTGGGCTGCTTCCCGTGGTCGTGGACGTGGCCGCCCTTGCCGTCGACGCCCTGCACGAGCGCCCCCGGCACGCTGGCCGGGTCCGTCGTGCCCGCGGCCGGCGCGCCGCCGCCGTCGGTCGGGATGCCCTGGCTCTTCAGCGCCTGCGAGACGCCGGCGGCGTCATCAGCGGGCGCCGTACCCGCACTGGCGACTGCGGTCGTGCCGCCGTGGCTGTGGCCGACCGTCACGCCCGAAGCGCCGATGTACGTGATCGACCCGATCGCCATCGCCGATACAGCCACCCAGGCGGCCGTCACCGGCACAAAGCGCCGGATCGCGTGTTCGGCGCTCGTCGCGCCCTTTAGCGCGGAGATGCTGAGTCCGATCAGCACGCTGACCGACGTCAGCGCCAGGCCGACCGCTGCGAGCACGTGCCCGGGATTGCCGAGGCTCAGCAACGACTCCTCGCCGGCGCCGTGGTTGTGTCGATACGCGTCGACAATCAGGCCCAGGAAGACGATGAGCATGCCCGCCGCAGCGGCGGCGAACCACGTCGTCGTCGCGCGCAGCCACCCGAAGCTGGCTTCCCGAGCCGGCCGCTCCGCTTCGCGCTCCGATGCGGAATATCGATCCAACGTTGCCATACGACGTCCCTTCCCACCCTGCCGCGTCTGCGGCCCCTATCGCATCCCGGTCACGGGCCGCATGTAGGCCAGCACCATGTCGATGCACGCGTCCCGATACTTGTCCGCATCCTCACCGTCGGAAACCACGAACGCCTCGTACACCGTGATCGTCACGAGACCCTTCAGCAGCTTCGTCATCATGTCCGGATCGGCATCGCGGACGAGCCCAAGCTCGATGCCCTGTTTGACGACGCCGACAAGCGGCGCCAAAGCCGCCTCGTGCGCCTTGCGCAGACCCTTCGCCACGTCGCTGCCCGGGTCCGTGTTTAGCATCACCAGTCGCACCAGATCGCGATTCTCAGCGCAGGCCGCGAAGACGTTGGCGATCCGGGCGCGCACGATGTCCTCGAGCGACGTCGAGCCGGTGGCAGCGGACATCGCGGCGGCGATCAGCCCGTGGAGCTGCTGGCTCAGCGCGGCGAACACCGCTTCCTTCGAGGAGAAGTAGAGATAGATCGTGCCGAGCGCGATGCCGGCCTCGTCCGCGATATCGGCGATGGTCGTGCCACGGAGGCCGCGCGCGGCGACGACCCGGCGCGCCGCCGCCAGGATCTCGTCACGGCGCGCCGCCTTGGCAAGCTCCGCGCGCTGATTCCGATCGATGACCGGCAGTGCTGTCAACTCGTACCTCGCTGAATAGGGTTCATTCTCGCGCTTGCCCGTGCGCCGCGTCAATAGCAGCGCGCCTTCAAGCCGTCAGGGGGCTCCGAGCCGCTCGGCCGCCAGGCGCTGGAAGTATGGCCCGAGAACGTACCCGGCCACCCGCCACCCCGACATCCTGCTAGAATCCCGAGAGCCAGATTGTCGCGCTCCGCCGGGCACCCCTGGTGCCCTGCCTCGCGCGCACCTGGCGCCGCGGTCCCCCGGGCCCGTAGCTCAGCGGCAGAGCACCCGGCTCATAACCGGAGGCGCGCAGGTTCAAATCCTGCCGGGCCCACCATCCGACACCGGTCTCTCGCCAGGGATGACCAGGCGGCCGCCCGCCGAGGAATCCTCGCACCCGTCCGCCCCCCGCCTCCAGCTTCCGACATCCGACTTCCCGCTTCCAGCCCGCGCCTTCCAGCCTCCAGCCTCCAGCCTCCAGCTTCCAGCCTCCAGCCTCCAGCTTCCAGCTTCCAGCTTCCGACTTCCCCCTCCCGCTTCCCAAGCGCAGCCTCCACCCAGCCAACCGTGGGTGGAAGCCCCCCGATCTCCTTCCAGCCCCTCCCGTTCCATCCGCAGCCGCCCCGCACCTGCCGATACATCAAAGGCGAAGCGTACGTGCGGGAACGCGCATTTCGCCCGACGGCTGGCAAACGCGAAGGAGGCGCAAGCGATGCTCATTTTGACTCGCAAGATCGACCAGGGGATCGTGATCTCGGGGAATATCCTTGTCCGTGTCCTCGGCGTCGAGCGCGACCGTGTGAAGATCGGCATCAGCGCGCCGACCGAGGTGACCGTCCTGCGCCAGGAACTCTGGCACGAAGGCGAAGAGAACCAGCCGTTCGAGAAGAAGAACAGCGCCGGCAACCCGCCCTCCGCCGCCAGCGCGTAGGCGCGCGTTACGAGTCTTCAGTTCTCAGTTCTCAGTTCTCAGTTCTCAGTTCTCAGTTCTCAGTTCTCAGTTCTCAGTTCTCAGTTCTCAGTTCTCAGTTCTCAGTTCTCAGAAACTAAACGAACCGCCCCAAGAGGCGGTTCGTTTGCGTCTGCTACTGACTACTGACTACTGACTACTGACGTGTCGCCGACGACCGCCGGCCACCCACGAGCGTCAGCTCCGGCGGAGCGGCGTCGCTCCGATGCCCGCCACCGTGGATCAGCTGTAGCTCCGGCCGCGGCGCCTGCGCCAGCGGGCTGTCCACAAGCGCGCGCTGCTCGCCACCCCGCGAGATCGACTCCCGCGCCGTCTCCCATACCAGCGCCGCCGACGCGATCTCACGTGCGTTCGTCGCGGCGAAGTCGCGCTTGCGGATCGCCGTCACGAACGCCATCGCCGCGTTCGTCAGCCGGTCGCCGGTGTTGCCGACGGGGTGTTCGCTCACGGTCTCAGTCCACGTGCCGCCCTGCTGCGGCCCCCGATGCCGGGCACTCGCCTGGATCTGCAGGGGCGCCCGCGCGTCGAGCGCATCGAGCACGACCGAGCGTCCATCGCAGGCCACGACAATCTCCTGGCGCAGCGCCGGTTCGACGAGGCTGACATCTACACGCGCCACAGGGCCGCCGTCGAACGACAGCGTCACCATCGCGACGTCCTCCGCCCCGGTCTCGTCATCGACTCGTGGCGCCACCGCGCTGACGAACGAGGGCAGCCCGCCCGCGATCGACAGCACCGTCGCGATGTCGGCGATCGCCAGCTCGTCGAGCGTGCCGCGGCCGTGCGCGCCCGTGCGCAGCGAGCGCACGTAGCGCGTGCGCCAGAGCGCCTGGTGCCCCCCCGTCATCTTGCGCACGAACGTCAGCCGCTCGTCGCCCAGGCTGCCCGTATCAAACAGGGTGACGCGCTCGCGGCGCCGGGCGAGATCATCGATCGCCAGCAGTTGCTTCGAACTCAGCGCGATCGGGCCGGCGACGAGCACGTCGCGGCGCGCCATCATCGCACGCTTCACCACGCCCGGCAGGTCAGCCACCGCCGAGACGAACGCGACGGCATCGATGCCGCCGCGCGAAAGGTTCTCGAGCAGTTCGTCTTCCGTCGCGCCGGGCAGCCGTTCGGCGGTGACGCCGTCGATGCCGCGGAGCGCGCGCACCCATGCGTCGGCCTCCGGGCCCGTGCCCGCGACCGTGACGTTCGTCGCCTTCGCGTCGTCCTGGGAAAGTCCTGGCTTTGCCATCACGCCGCTTCGTCCAGCTCTTGCGTGAGCACGGTGCGCAGCCGGCGGATCGCGCGATGCCTCAGCTGCGAGGCGCGTGACTCCGATATGCCGAGCGCCGCGCCGATGCTCTTGAGCGACTGCGACTTCATGTAGTACAGCCGTACGATCGTTCGCTCGCGCTCCGGCAGCAGGTCGACCGCGACCGCGAGCCGCGCCCGCACCATCGTCTCCTCGGCGACCGAGTCGGGGTCAATGTTCGGGTCTTCGTCGGCCATCTCCCAGAGCTTCTCGCTGTTGCCGCCCCCGGCCGACTCCGCGAGGCTGTCGAGCGAGACCACGCGCACGTTGCTTGTGCGGAGCGAGCTGAGGAAGTCGGCTGACGGCAGCCCCATGTACTCCGCCAGCTCGTCGCGTGTCGGAGCGCGGTTCAGCGTCGCGTGCAGGGCCGAGGTGGCCTTCTCGAGGTCGCTGCCGAACTTCTGCAGCGAGCGCGGCAGCGGATGCGTGGCGCGGATCGCATCGAGGATGGAGCCCCGGATCCGGGGCAGTGCGTACGTTGAGAACTTGGCGCCCTTGTTCTCGTCGTAGGCGTAGTAGGCCTCGATCAGCCCCTGTACCCCGTACGAGACCATGTCCTCGTACTGCAGGATGCCTCCGTTCGTGCTGCCGACCGCGATCCGGTTGACTGCGTGCCGCACCAGCGGCATGTAGTCCAGGATCACTTTCGTCAGATTCGCGTCGGAGAACTGGTCGTCTTCTTCGGGAACCACCTTTGGTGGTATCTCGTGGTCGGCATCGCCCTCGTGGGCCGCCTGGTCGGAGCTGCGAGCTGCCGGCATCTATCCTCCACGCCACCTAACGAACCCGTTCAGGTTCAATCCTCTTGAGGCGTCAGTATCAATGCTGGCAGCTTCCGTTCGAATGAGGTGCACCCCGCGACGCGGGCATGGCCTCCCGCATACAGTCGGCCGGGGACGCCTAAGGGAAGTTGGCGCGCTCGCCTGCGCGATCGCGAGATCGACGGCCGACTGCACATCGTCCGCTTCCTGTATAATCCCGCCGACGCATGATGCTGACGCAGCCCGCCGCCGCCCCTGGATACGAGACGCCCGAGCGCCGCTTCGGCGCCGTCGAACTCCTCTCCCTGGTGCTGGAGGCGATTCAACCGTCGCTCGGCTTCGACCTCGCCATCGCCGTCATCTGCGAGGATGGCCGCCACGTCGTGCCGGTGTTCACCACCGCCGCCCTGACGCCTGCCGTGACCGAGGGCGTGCACGTCCAGGCGCTCGCAGCGTTCATCGAACTGGCAGGCGTTGACCACGCCAGCTGGCCCAATGACGAGCCCGCCGTCATCACCCTGTCCGCCGCTTCCGGCGAGCCGCTGGCGGAGCCGGACGAGTACGAGGACGCACCGCTCGTCGTCGGCGGCGTCGTCACGGGCATGCTCCGCATGCACTGCGCCCGCCCGCTTTCGGCCCAGCAGCGCGCCCTCTACTTCGCGATGGCCAGCGACGTCTCGAAGGCGATTGAGCGGCTCGACGCCCAACGCACGCAGGCCCGCCTCGTGCAGGAGCGCCTGCTCCAGTCCGAGAAGATGTCCAGCGTCGGCCAGCTCGTCTCCGGCGTCGCGCACGAGCTGAACAACCCCCTCACCGGCATCATGGGGTTCGCCCAGCTCCTGATGCTGCGCGAACTCGATGACACGGCCCGCCGCCAGGTGGAGACGATCTACGCCGAGGCCGAGCGCGCGTCGAAGATCGTCGACAACCTGCTAACGTTCGCCCGGCGCCGCCGGGCGCAGAAGGAGCCGGCGAACCTCAACACGCTCATGGAGCGCGTCCTGGAACTGCTGAACTACGACCTGCGTGTCCGCAACATCGAGACGTCCCTCTACCTCGATCCCGAACTGCCCGAGACGATGGTGGACGCGAACCAGGTGCAGCAGGTCTTCCTGAACATCATCATCAACGCCGAACAGGCGATGCGCGGCGCCAGCGACGGCGGCGAGGGCACGCTGCGGATCAGCTCGTCTCACGAGGGCGGCATCGTGCGCATCTCGTTCAAGGACAGCGGCCCCGGCATGAGCAGCGAGACGATGCGCCGCATCTTCGATCCCTTCTTCACCACCAAGGAGGCTGGAGAGGGCACGGGGCTGGGACTGGCGATCAGCTACGGCATCGTCGAGGAGCACGGCGGCCGGATCTGGGCCGAGAGCGAGATCGGCCGCGGCACCTCGTTCGTGATCGAGCTGCCGGTCGTCGCCGGCGTCGCGGCGGCGCCTCGCGCGCCAGAGGAAGCCACACCCGCGCCCGCTGCCCTCGACCGCAAGCGCGTCCTCGTCGTCGACGACGAGGACAGCATCCAGAGACTGCTGACCGGTGTACTGGAGATGGACGGCCACGACGTGCAGACCGCCAGCAACGGCCGCGAGGCGCTGGACCAGATCGAGCGGGGCGAGTTCGACCTCGTCATCACCGACATCAAGATGCCGGTGATGGGCGGTCCCGATCTGTTCAAGCACCTGCGCAGCGCCGGCAACCCGCTGGCCCGCCGCGTGATCTTCATCACCGGCGACACCGTCGCACCGGACACCAGGAGTTTCCTGCAGGGTGTGGATAACGCCGTGCTGGCCAAGCCCTTCCGGCTCCGCGATGTCCGCGACGCCGTGCGCGCCGCGCTCGAGCGCTGACATCCTCACGCATCCCGGCGAGGCGCGACAGCAGATGACAGCAGGCGGGTGAGACCGTGGCAGAAGAGTGGGACGATGACCCTGGTGACGACGACGAGTTCGGTCCTGGCAGTCCGGACTACGACCTCTCGGAAGAGCGCGGCTACGGCGGCGAGCCCGCGCGCGGATTCTGGCCGCCACCCCCGTGGGTGTTCGTGGTCATCTCGATTCTGATCGTGGTCGCGCTGCTGCTGCCGACGCTCGCGATTATCGGGCAGCGCTGATCGCCGGATCGCGCAACTCGGCGGCATCAGTCGATGCAGGGTTGCGGTCGACCGCGGGCGGCGTTGTCGCCCGGAAGTCCTCAGGGATCACGTGCCGTTCGAGCCGGGTCCGGCTCTCCGCCAGGTGCTGGGAGACAACCGCGGCGTTGTCCTCGTACAGCCAGGCGATCTGCGGCGCCGTCACCATCGCGAGCCACCCTGCCACCGCCGACGCCATCGCGTGCGCCGCGTCCGCTTGTACCAGCGGTCCGAGCAGCCGTCCCCATTCGTCATCGAGATATTGCGCCCACAGGGCAACATTCGCGGCCGTTGCGTCTTGCACTGGCATGGCATCCTCCCGGGCGAGCGGCAGGCAACCGAACTGCGTGGTCTCCGATGGCGGGAGCAATCCGGAGCCTGTAAGGAAGCTCAAGTATACGCCTGCGCGGTGGGGATTGCGTGAGAATCGACGGAGATTTCTCGAAGTTCTTTCCGCAGTTGAATTGGCGCTAACCGAAGCCACAGGCCATCGGACACGCAATCCGGCGACCGAACCACCAGTCACCAATCACCAGTCACTAGCCGACCAGCGACCAGCGACCAGCGACCAGCGACCAGCGACCAGCGACCAGCGACCATTATGTCCCGTTGCCCGTCGCCAGCGCCACGATCGCCTCGGCCAGGTCCAGGCGCCCGTCATAGAGCGCCGTGCCGATGATCGCGCCTTCAAGCTCGTACCCGTTCAGCGCGACGACGTCCGCGATCGACGTGACGCCGCCGGAGTAGATCAGCTCCGCCCCCGTGCCGGTCCCGTCGAGCACGGCGAGCATGCGCCTCAGCGCATCGAAATCGAGGTGCTGCAGCATGCCGTCGCGGGCGATGTCGGTGTAGATGAAGTGCCGCGCGCCAAGCGCCGCCATCGAGCGCGTGAAGTCCTCGGCCGAGGTCTCGCTCGTCTCCAGCCAGCCCTTCACCGCCGCCTTGCCGCCGCGCACGTCGAGCGCGATGGCGATCTTCTCGCCGTGCTCGCGCACCGCCTCCGCGACGGCTTCGGGCTGCTCCACCGCCAGCGTGCCAATGACGATCCGCTGCGCGCCGGCGTCGGCCCAGCGCCGGATCGATGCCGCGTCGCGCACGCCACCGGCCACCTGCACCGGCACGCCCGCCTCGCGCACGATGCGCGCGACGATCGTGTCGTTGACCGGCCGCCCCTCTTTCGCGCCGTCGAGGTCGACGACGTGCAGACGGGTACCGCCCTGCTCGACCCAGCGCCGCGCCATCGCGACGGGGTCATCGCCGAACACCGTCTCGCGCCCGTAATCGCCCTGCACGAGCTGCACGCAGCGCCCGCCGCGGATATCGATCGCCGGGATGATCTCCATGTGGGGAGTGTAGCAGCAGGGTCAGCAGGTCAGCTCGTCAGCAATTCAGCGGGTCAGCAGATCACCAGCGCCAACACGCACATCATGCGCATCGATCGCGAGCCGATGCCACCCGAGATCCCCTCTCCCCTCGTGGGAGAGGGGTGGCCGAAGGCCGGGGTGAGGGTCGCGCGCCGCAGCGCGCGGTGACCCAGTCACTTAGTCACCAAATCACCAGTCACCAGTCACCAATCACCACCGACCAGCGACCAGCGACCAGCGACTAACGACTAGCAGCGTGCTCCAGGAAGTTCCGGTACATCTGCAGCCCCATGTCGCTCGACTTCTCCGGGTGAAACTGCGTCGCCACGATGTTGTCGCGCGCCAGCACCGACGCGAACGTGACGCCGTAGTCCGTCTCGCCGATGACGACCGCTGCGTCCTCCGGCTCCGGGTAGTAGCTGTGGACGAAGTAGAAGTAGCTCTCGTCCGGGATCTCGCGGAAGATGAAGTGCTCCGAGGTCTGGCGCACCTGGTTCCAGCCCATGTGCGGCACTTTCTGGCCGGCGGGCAGCTTCTTCACGCGCCCCGGGATGATGTCGAGACAGGCGTGCTCGCCGCCCTCCTCGCTCACAGACAGCAGCGCCTGCTGGCCCATGCACACGCCGAAAAACGGCCGCCCGGACGCGATGTACTCCCGCACCGGCTCGACCATCTTGTGCTCGCGCAGGTTCCGCATCGTATCCGCCGCGGCGCCGACGCCCGGCAGGATCACCGCATCGGCCGCCTCCACGTCGTGCGGGTCCGCCGTCACGCCCGCGTCGAACCCGACGTGCGCCACCGCGCGCGCGACGCTGCGCAGGTTCCCGGCGCCATAATCGACGATCGCGATCTTCATCGCCCGCAGCATATCAGCTTGCCCGCACGGCGGTCGACGCCGCGCCACGATCCTGGAGTCGCCTCGGCGCGCATCCTCCGTATACTTCCCGGGTGACAACCGCCCAGACCGAAACCCGCGACTTCCAGCAGGCCAAGCTCCGCGTCGAGGAGCTGCGCTCGCAGATCGCCTACCACGAGCACCGCTACTTCGTGCTCGACGCGCCGGAGATCAGCGACGCCGAGTTCGACGGCCTGCTGCGCGAGCTGCGCGATCTCGAAGAGCGGCACCCGGAGCTGATCACGCCCGACTCGCCGACGCAGCGCGTGGGCGGCCAGCCGGTCGAGACGTTCGGCATCGTCGAGCACCCGGTGCCGCTGCTCTCCCTCGCCAACGCCTTCAGCGAGGAAGACCTGCGGGCGTGGCACAGGCGCGCCAGCAACATCATCGAGCGCTCCGACTTCGCGATGGTCTGCGAGCCGAAGATCGACGGCCTCGCCTGTGCCCTCGTCTACGAGCAGGGCCAGCTCGCCACGGCGGCGACGCGCGGCGACGGCACGCGCGGCGAGAACATCACCCAGAACATCCGCACCATCCGCTCGATACCGCAGCGGCTCGAGGGCGGCGTGCCGGCACGCTTCGAGGTGCGCGGCGAGGTCTACATGACCAGGTCCGGCTTCGAGCGGCTGAACTTCGAACGCGGCGAGGCCGGGCTGCCGCTCTTCGCCAGCCCCCGCAACTCCGCCGCCGGCTCCGTCCGCCAGCTCGACCCGAAGCTCACCGCCGGGCGCCCGCTCGACGCCTTCATGTACCAGCTCGGCTGGCAGGAGGACGGCCGCATGCCCGGCACGCACCACGACGTGCTGCAGTGGCTCAAGCAGCTCGGCTTCCGCGTCAACCCGCACATCCAGCGCCTTGAGACGATCGATGAGGTCGTCGCGTTCTGCGAGTCCTGGGTCGAGAAGCGCGACTCGCTCGACTACGAGATCGACGGCATCGTCATCAAGGTCGATGCGATGGCGCTGCAGCGCCAGATGGGCGCCGTCGGCCGCGAGCCGCGCTGGGCCATCGCCTACAAGTTCCCGCCGACGCAGGCCACGACGAAACTCCTCCGCATCGAGGTGAACGTCGGGCGGACGGGCACGCTCAACCCCTTCGCCGTGCTCGAACCGGTGCAGATCGCCGGCGTCACCGTGAAGCTCGCCACGCTGCACAACGAGGACGACATCCTCCGGAAAGACATCCGCGTCGGCGACACCGTCATCGTGCAGCGCGCCGGCGATGTCATCCCCCAGGTCGTCGGCCCCGTGCTCTCGAAGCGGCGGCGCGGCGCCCGCCGCTTCCGCATGCCGAAGCAATGCCCGCAGTGCGGCACGCCGGTGACGCGCAACCCCGGCGAGGCGGCCTACTACTGCCCCAACCGCAACTGCCCCGCCCAGCGCTTCCGCCTCCTCGAGCATTTCGTGGGCCGCGGCGCCATGGACATCGACGGCATCGGCGAGCAGCTGGCGTACCTCCTGATGGAACGCGGCTTCGTGCAGGACGGCGCCGATCTGTACCGGCTCAAGGAGCGCCGCGACGAGCTGGTGCAGATCGAGCGGCTCGGCGAGAAGAGCGTCGACCACCTGCTCGCCTCGATCGAGGAGAGCAAGGCCCGCCCGCTGGAGCGCCTGCTCGTCGCGCTCGGCATCCGCCACGTCGGCGGTGAGGTCGCCTCGGTGCTCGCCAACCACTTCGGCAGCCTCGATGCGCTGATCGCGGCCTCCGTCGACGAGATCGACGAAATACCCGGCATCGGCCTCAAGATCGCCGAGAGCATCCGCGAGTTCTTCTCGCTCGATGAGAACCGGCAGATCGTCGACAAGCTGCGCGCGGCGGGCGTAAACCTCCAGGGGCAGCGGACAGGCGCGCGCGAGGGCGTGCTCGGCGGGCTCGTCTTCGTCGTCACCGGCCGCCTCGAGCGATTCTCCCGCGACGAGGCGGAATCGCTGATCAAGCGCAACGGCGGCGCCGCCACGAGCAGCGTCACGAAGAAGACGGACTACGTCGTCGTTGGCGCCGAGGCCGGCTCGAAGCTCGAAAAGGCGCAGAAGCTCGCTACGGCGCTGCTCGACGAGGACGCGTTCATCGCCCTGCTGCGCGAGCGCGGCGCGGACGGCGTCGCGTAGGCCGAGGCGCCTCACGGTACAGCCGGGCGCATCGATTCAGGTGCGTGTGGGACCTGACGGGGCGTGCTAGGCTACGTCTCTCTCCGCCAACGCCCGGTCGTCGTCGTCGTGCCCGTCGCTGTCGAGGCGGTGCGGCGTCAGGTGGCGCAGCTCCGGGCGCGTCAGCATCAGCTCCTCAAACGCCGCCACGACGTCCGGGTCGAACTGGCGCCCGCTGTTCAACGCCACCTCCGCCATCGCCATGTCGTGCGTCATCGCATCGCGATACGGCCGGTCCGACGTCATCGCATCGTAGGCGTCGATCACCGAGAACAGGCGCGCTTCGAGCGGGATCTTGTCGCCGGACAGACCGAAGGGGTAGCCGCCCCCATCGTACTGCTCGTGGTGGTAGAGCAGGATCGGCATCGCGTTCTCCAGGAAGCCGATCTTCGACACCATCAGGCTCGCCAGCAGCGGGTGCCTCCGCATCGCCTCCCACTCGCCGTCGTTGAGCGCGGCGGGCTTCTTCAGCACCGCGTCCGGCACGCCGATCTTGCCGACGTCGTGCAGCAACGCCCCCCGCTCGATGTCGATGAGCTGCTGCTCCGGCATGCCCATCTGCCTCGCCAGCTGGACCGTCAGCTTCGCAACGCGCTCGCAGTGACCCTCGGTGACCTCGTCCTTTGCGTCGAGCGCCGCCATCAGCGCTTTGAGCGTCGCGTCATAGCCCAACTCAATCTCGTCGGCGTGGCCCCGCACCTTGGCGAACAGCTCGGCCTGCTCGATAGCGGTCACGGCCTGGCCCGCCAGCTCCTCGACCTGCGCGATCTCCGTGGCGCTGAATCCGCCGCGCTTGCCGCCCGCCTGCCTGACGACCGCCGCGACGCCCACGACGCGATCGCGCAGCGCCACCGGCGCGCAGAGCAGGTGCACCTGGCCCTCCAGCTCCGCGTCGTAGCCGAAGAACTGGCGATACGCGCGCGCCGGCTGCACCGTCGTCACCGTCGTGTTCGTCGCAGCGCAGCGGCGGAGGAACCACTCCTCGACGGCCCGCTGGTGGTGCGAGATCGAGTCCAGTGCCTCGTCGTACGTCGCCTTCAGGATCAGGTCGCCGACGCTCTCGTCGAACAGCGCCACCAGGCCGAAGTCTCCGCGCGCCAGCCGTGTCGCGTCGCGAGACAGGTGCGTCACTACCTCGTGCAGGTCCAGCGAAGATCGGATCTCGTCGCCCGTGTTGTACATGTGGCGCAGGCGGCGATGCCCTTCCGCGAAGCGGCGCACGCCGAACCAGAAGCACGCCTGCAGCAGCGCGTACGCGACGACCGCCAGCACGGCGACGGCGATCACCATCATCCGTTGCGCGCCCGAGATCGACGCGTCGAGCGGGCCCGATGTCTGGTCGACCTCGATGGTGTAGCCGTCGCCCGGCGCGTACGTGACGAAGAGGCTGCCGCCATCGGAAGCCGGCGCCCGCACGGAGGAGATGCCACCGCCGCGCGGCGCAGCCTGCGCCGGAGGCCGACCGGTGCCGTTTGAGTACACGATGGTGCCGTCGGAGCCCCACACCCGCACGCCACGCAGCGACGCCGAGAGCAGTGGCTGCGTCAGCGCCCCGGCCGCCGCCGTCACGCCGGTGGGGACGGGTTGGCCGGATGGCACGCCGGCGAACACCTGGCTGAGCGGCGCGCCCACCATCGCGCTGGCGCTCTCCGCGGCGGCCTCCTGCTGCGACGACTGGACGACCTGGGCGGAGATGAATGCGAGGAGGCCGGCGACGAGCGCGATGGCTACGGCGCTGGCACCCGCGAAGCGAAGGTAGATGCTGATTGTGCGGTCCGTGCCCACTGTGCCTCTCTCGCCGGGGGGCGTCTCACATACTTGTATCGACCGCCCGCCGGACGAGCAGTACCCCGAAATACACAATAAGCGACATATCCAGCTTCACGTCCCGGCGCACAGGCGGCCGCTCCGCGCGTGCGCTTGCTATAGTGCAAACCGTGGAATCGAAGCTAGGCGAACTCAAGCGGATCATCGGCGACATGGAATCGGCCATCATCGCCTTCTCCGCCGGCGTCGACAGCACCTTCGTCGCCGCCGTCGCCGCCGGCGTGCTCGGCGAGCGCGCGGTCGCCGTCACCGGCGTCTCCCCCTCCATCCCCCGCTCCGAAGTCGAAGAGGCGCAGGCGCTGGCGCAGCGGATGAACATCCGCCACATCCTGCTCGATACTTCGGAGATGGACCGGCCGGGTTATGTCGAGAACTCGCCCCAGCGCTGCTACCACTGCAAGACCGAGTTGTACTCGCTGCTCGAGGACATGGCCGCGCGCGACGGCTTCGCCTACGTGCTCGACGGCTGCAACATGGACGACCTGGGCGACCACCGCCCCGGCCGGGTCGCAGCGGCGGAGCACCGCGTGCGCAGCCCGCTCATCGAAGCCGGACTCACGAAGCAGGAGATCCGCGTGCTCTCGAAGGAGCTGGGGCTGCCGACCTGGGACAAGCCCGCCATGGCCTGCCTCTCGTCACGGATCCCCTACGGCACGCCGGTCACCGTCGAGGCGCTGGACCAGGTCGGCGCGGCCGAGGCGTTCCTGCGCGGACTGGGCTTCCGCCAGCTCCGTGTCCGCCACCACGGCGATGTGGCGCGCATCGAGGTCGAGGCTGAAGATCTCGCCGGCGTGATCGAGCACCGAGACCGCATCATCCGGCGGCTCAAGAACCTCGGCTACAAGTACGTGACGCTCGACCTCTCGGGCTTCCGCAGTGGCAGCATGAACGACGTGCTCGCCCCTGCCCTCACGCTCGAGGCCGTCGCCGCCCCCGCGCAGCGCGGCTAGTGTCGTGCGTCCGATTTCCGTGAGGTTGACACCCGGCGGGCTTTGCGTCTCGATCCGCGTTGCGCACCTCCCCTTCCTTCGCAGGGAAGGGGCCGGGGGTTAGGTACGGGCGGAGAAGAACCTTAGTAACAAGACGCGGCCGATGCAGCGGGCCGCCCCGCCTCTCACGTCGCACGTCTCAACACGGGCTCAGCCGATCTGCACCCAGACGCGCCCGACGTCGAACTCGAACACGCCCACGAACAGCGCCTCGAGCAGCATCCTGGCGCCGATGATGCGGACCCGCACCGGCTGACCGATCAGCCGCCGTACCGAGTCCGCCGGCAGCGCCTGCGTGCACGGCGTCTCGCTGTACACCGCCGCCCTCGTCAGCGCGATCGTCAGCACGCCGTCGGTGCAGCTGGAGTCGGCGAAGAAGTAGATCCGGTCAGACACGTCGCCCAACACGAGGTCGCCCTGGACGAGCTGCGCCCCATCCGGCACACCCGACGGCTTCTCCTCGACAGTCGGTGCCGCCGTGACCGTCGCGGTCGGCACCAGCGCGACGGACGGGTTCTGCCCTCCACGGTCTTCCCATGCGGTGAGCGAGAAGGTGACCGCCACGATCACCACCACCGACGCCCAGAACAGCACCAGCATCGCCATGATCACGGCGAACAGCCGGCGCGGCAGCATCCGCACGGCACGCCACGGCGCGCCCGCCGCGGCCGGCCTGTTGCGATTCAATGGTTCGATCTGGTTTGAGTTCATCCCAGCTCCGCGACGCATACGCCTGCATCATGGTCGGGAGAAGATGGCCGTGGCTGTACGCCGCCCTCGCTAACAGGGGGCGGCGATCACCTGATTACCGCCGCGGAGGCCCTTAGGGGATCTGCCGCATGGCGGTTCACCAGCGGCCCCAGTAGATGGGATTCGTCATCGCGTGGACTACCTCGCCGCGGTCGGGGCGGCCGCGGAATCCGCGCACCTCGACGCGCAGATAGTCGTCGCCCTGCAGTCTCAGCTCAAACTCGTCATCAAAGTCCTCGACCGCCGGCGTGATCTCTTTCACCAGCCCCTGCTTCGAGAAGAAGCGCAGGTGCTTCCCGTCCGGCCCGCGGTACTTCACGCGAAAGCGCACCGGCGCCTCGCCCGGCGCCTCGATGCAGCCGCCCGTCAGCGTCTCGAACACGCCGTCGCCGTCGCCATCGGCCCGCAGCTCGATGAACGGGCCCGTGGGGCCTTCCGAGATGAACACGTGCCCCCGCTCGACCGCAGCGAGCACGGCGCGTTCCGTGAGCGGCCCCTCGACGTACACCCACGTGCACGGCTCGCCCGGCCCGTTCGGCTGCGTCATCACCGCCGGCGGTATGCAGTGCGAGTCGCTGCCGCCGACTGCGATCATCCGCTCGCCGCGCTTCAGGTGGTCCTCCCAGCGCAGCAGCGCCGGCTCGTTGAACCAGCGCCAGGGCGCGTTCCACACCTCGACCGCCTGGTAGCCGCGCACCGACGGATGCTTCCACGAGATCGGTGAGTCCGGGTGGTTGATCGAGAACATCGACCCGCGCGCGTTCGCGTTCTCGACGAGCTGACGCACCTTCTCCGCATCGCTGCCGCGGAAGTCGATCCAGTCGTCCAGCCCCCACACGTTTGCGTGCCCGCCGTGCATCGTGATCTCTTCGCCCGCGATGAGCAGCGGCCGCACGGCGTACCCGTCCGTCCCTTCGCCGGCGCTCAGCCGCGCCAGCTCGTCCCAGTGGCTGATCGTGTTGTGGTCCGTCAGCGCGAAGTAATCGAGCCCGATGTTCCGGGTGTACTGCACGATCTCCTCGACGGTGTTCTTTCCGTCGCTGTGCTCGCTGTGCGCGTGCAGGTCGCCCTTGTACCAGCGCCCGACGCCGCGCTCGCCGACCGGGATCGGCTTCGCCCGGAATCTTGCCAGCGGCGGCTTGCCGGGCACCGGCATCGCGCCGACCGCGGCGTGCTCCGCGCCGGGATCAATCTCAAGGTCGATGTTGACGCGATAGCGCACGGACGGATCGTCGATCTTCGTGCAGCCGAAGATGATGTTCCACTCGCCGGGCTGCACGGGGCCGCGCAGGTAGCCCGGCGTCGCCGTCTCTGGGGTGATGTAGAAGCCCGTGCGGGCGCCGCCGCTCCAGCCGCGGAAGCCCCCCGTCAGGAAGTCCGCGCCGCGCGCGTCGAACACACCGATGTCGAGGTTGTTGCCCGCGTGCGTCTCCTGCGCGCCCGTCACCTGGTTCTCGTAGTGGTAGCTCACGTCCAGGCGGCGCGCCCCGGGTGGCACGACGAACGGCGCGTAGTGATACTGGGTCACCACGTTCTCCGGCGTCACCACCCCCTCGATCCTGATCTGGTGCCGCATCGCAATGCTCCGTCGCAGACTACGCCCCGCAGGTGCGCGCAGTATAGGCCCGCCGCCACGAAGCGGGAACCCGGCAAACAATGCGGCGCCGGACGCCGGGGCGCGCGCCGTGCTACGCTACCGGACGGGTACGGGCCGGCGGAGGCCTATGCTCGTCACGCTCGCGATCCTGCTCACCCTCATCGCCGCCGCGGCCGTCGCCTTCAGCTGGTACGACGGACGGGCCGCGCGCACCGCCCTCCAGTCCCAGCTCGCCGCACTCCAGCAATCGATGCAGTCACAGGTCCAGTCGCTCGACGCGCGGCTCACGTCCGGCGTCGCCGGCGTCCAGCAGTCCCTCACCGCGTCAATCACCTCCACGCACGACACGATGCGCAGCGTCGACCAGCAGCTCGGAGAGCTGTCCGCGTCGACGCGGCAGATGCTCGAAGTTGGCCGCGACATCTCCGGGCTGCAGCAGCTGCTCCGCGCGCCGAAGCCGCGCGGCCAGTTCGGCGAGTTGCTGCTCGAGCGGCTGCTCGCCGACATCCTGCCGTCCGACCACTTCGCGCTGCAGCATCGCTTCAAGAGCGGCCAGATCGTCGATGCGGTCATCGCCATCGGCGGCGGCCTCGTGCCCGTCGATGCGAAGTTCCCCGCGTCCGCCTTCCGCCGCATCGTCGACGCGCCCGACGACGCCACGCGCGGCCTCGCCCGCCGCGATTTCGCGCGCGACGTCCGCGGCCACATCGATGCCGTCGCGAAGTACATCCTGCCGGACGAGGGCACGTTCGGCTTCGCCCTGATGTACATCCCCGCCGAGAACGTCTACTACGAATCGATGATCCGCGACGACGCCGGTGACCTGCAGGCGTACGCGCAGGCCAAGCGCGTCATCGCCTGCTCCCCCAACAGCTTCTTCGCCTACCTCCAGGCGCTCGTGCTCGGCCTGAAGGGGCTGCGCGTCGAGGAGCGCTCGCGCGAGATCGTGGCCCACCTGGAGCGGCTCAACGACGACTTCGGCCGCTTCCGGAAGGACTTCGACACGCTCGGCAACCACATCACCCACGCCCACACCAAGTTCGATGACCTGGACCGGCACGCCGACCGGCTGGCGGACCGGCTGGCGCGCCCCCTCGACCACGCGCAGGCCCTGCCGGACGACGCAGAACCGCTGCGCCTGATCGAGTGACGAATGGACGCTCTTCGATGTTACATGATCAACGTGACTTGCCCGGTTCGCCCTACGCCGACGGAATTCGTATCGTGAACACCGTAGCCATCAACCGCAGACCGACCTCCAACCGCGTGGAGACGCCCGCATGAACGACACAGAAGAACTCCTCCGCGCCGCGCTGCTGAAGGTCCCCGCCGGCCTCGCCGAGCACGTCGTCCGCGTCGTGGAGGAGGCGGCACGCCTGGCGGAGATCCACGGCGTCAGCAAGGAGGCCGCGAAGATCGCCGCCCTCGGGCATGACCTGCTGCGCGCCATGAGCAACGAGCGCCTGCTGACGATCGCCGTCGAGCAGGGCTACCAGTGCGACGCCGTCGACGGCATGGAGCCCGTGCTGCTGCACGGCCCGCTCGCGGTGCGCGTCCTCCGCGAGCAGTACGGCGTGCTCGACGCCGACATCCTCGGCGCCGTCGCCTACCACACCACCGCCCACGCCGGCATGACGCCGCTGCAGAAGCTGATCTTCGTCGCCGACAAGATCGAGCCGCATAAGCGCGAGCGCAGCGCCGAAGTGGAGCGCGTCGCCACCCTTGCGATGACTGATCTCGACGCGGCGATGCTCGCCTACCTCGACTACCACGTCCAGTTCGCCGTCGACAGCGACTGGCCGCTCCACCCCAACACCATCGCCGCACGCAACGAACTGATCGCGGCGCGGCGCAGCGCCGAACGCGGTCACGTCTCCAAACAGCCGTGGGTCTCGAGGGATTAGTGTCCCTGCCCTGAACAAGCGCCGGAGCCCTCGGTTGAGCCCCTCTCCACGGCGTGGAGAGGGGTGGCCGAAGGCCGGGGTGAGGTGCTCGATCCGCTCGCCGCCGCCCGGTTCTTCATCCCACCTGGGCGCCAGCTCCGCTCGGTATGGATGTCTCCGAACAGATGGTTGTGATGGCGCTCCCCTTCCCTCCCAGGGAAGGGATCGGGGGATAGGTCGCGCTGGAGGACTGATTTCGCTGAAACTCACCCGTAGCGTTGTCAGCGACGCACTCCCGGCGTGTCCGCCCTGGATCTCTGCGTCCTCTGCGCCTCCGCGGTGCATTCTCGACCGTTTACGAATCCCGGCGCGACACTAGCCGCCGGCGGCGAGCCAGCGCGCGGCTTCCTTCGCGTGGTACGTGATGATGACGTCCGCGCCCGCCCGCTTGATCGACGTGAGGATCTCCATCGTCGCGCGCGGGCCGTCGATCCACCCGGCCGCCGCGGCCGCCTTCACCATCGCGTACTCGCCGCTGACGTTGTAGGCCGCGAGCGGCGCATCGAACTCCTGGCGCGCCTTCGCGATCACATCGAGGTACGATAGCGCGGGCTTCACCATCACGATGTCCGCGCCCTCGTTGATGTCGTCTTCGATCTCCAGCAGCGCCTCGCGCACGTTCGGCGGGTCCATCTGGTAGCCGCGGCGGTCGCCGAACTGCGGCGCGCTGTCGGCGGCGACGCGGAACGGCCCGTAGAACGCCGACGCGTACTTGGCGCTGTACGCCATGATCGGCGTCTGCACGTACCCCTCGTCGTCCAGCGTCTCGCGGATCACCGCCACCCGGCCGTCCATCATGTCCGACGGCGCCACAATATCGGCCCCCGCGCGCGCGTGCGACAGCGCCGTCCGCGCGATGAGGTCCACCGAGCGGTCATTGTCCACCTCGCCGTCGATGACGACGCCGCAGTGGCCGTGGCTCGTGTACTCGCAGAGGCAGACGTCGGTGATCACCAGCAGGTCCGGGTCGGCGTCCTTGAACGCCCGCACCGCGTCCTGCACGATGCCGTCGTCGGCGTACGCCCCGCTGCCCTCCTCGTCCTTCGATGCGGGGAGCCCGAACAGCAGCACCGCCGGGATGCCCAGTTGGCGCAACTCGCCCGCCTCGCGCGGTATCTGGTCGAGCGAGAGATGATACTGCCCCGGCATCGACGCGATCTCCGCGCGCACACCGTGGCCGGGCATCACGAACAGCGGGTACACGAAGTCCGACGGCGAGAGCCGCGTCTCCGCCACCAGCCGCCGCATCGCAGGGGTCGAGCGCAGCCGCCGGTGCCGCGCGAAGTCGCCACGAGTGTCGAGATCCAGCATGTGCGTATTGTACCGCCCGGCCGCGCATGCGCGTGTGGCCCGGCCGATGCGCTATATTCGGGGCGCTATGACGCTACCACCGGGTGAACCTGACAGCCCACACGCCGTCGCCGCGTGGGTGCGCGAGCGCAGCCGCGAGCACGATCGGTACGCCGCGATTTCCGATGCGTCGGACGCCCACAGGATCGAGCACGGACCTGCCTGCACGGTGTACGCGACGTCGAGCGGGCCGCTGCTCGGAGCGCTCGCGGCAGCCACGCACGCGAAGCGGATCCTCGAAATCGGCACGGGGCTCGGCTACAGCGCGCTCTGGCTCGCCGATGGCTCGGCGCCACACGGCATCGTCGATTCGATCGAGCGGGACGCCGCCCACATCGATCTCGCGCGCGACGTCTTCGCGCGCCACGGCATCGATACCCGCGTGCGGCTGCACCACGGCAGCGCCATCGAGGTGCTGCCACGACTCCCCGGCCCCTACGACCTGATCTTCTCGGACAGCGACGTGGACGAATACGCCGATACTCTCGAACACTCCGTCCGCCTGCTGCGGACGGGCGGTCTGCTGATCACGTCGAACCTGTTCCTCGGCCAGTACACCGCCGACGTTTCCGGCATCGATCAAGCGATCGCCTATCGTGACCGCATCATCGACGACGCGCGGCTGCGTACCGCCTTCACGCCAACGGGCCTCGCGCTCAGCGTGCGGGTGTAGCCCGCACATCACCGGCCGCGGCCACCAGCGCGGCCACCAGCCCCTCGACCGTGTACTGGTCAGCCATCACGCCGACCTCCAGCCCCGCGTCGCGCACCGCCTGCGCCGTCACCGGCCCGACCGCCGCGATAACCACCCCCCGCAGCACCTCGGCCGCACTCACGTCCGGCCCTTCGCTGTACCTCGTCGGCCCTTTGCTGTTTGCTGTTTGCTGTTTGCTGTCCAGGGTCTGCTGTTTGCTGTCGTCGAGCATCACGATCAAATTCCGCACTGAAGAAGAACTCGCGAAGGTCACAACATCGATCTCACCCGCGCGCAGCCGCCGCAGCCCCTCCGCATCGGGATGATGCGGCACTTCCGACCGATAGAGCTTCAGCTCGTGCACGTGCGCACCCATCGACTCCAGCCCCTCGATCAGCACCGGGCGCGCGTCCTCGGCCCGCGGCAGCAGCACGCGCTCTCCGCGCATCACTCGCGCCCGGAACGCGTCGAGCAGCCCCTCCGCCACCTCGCGCTCCGGCACGATGTCGGGGCGCAGGCCATGCGCCGCCAGCGCATCCGCCGTGCCGGCGCCGATCACGGCCAGGCGCGCCCGCCCGAACGCGCGCGCGTCGTGCCCGGCATCGCGCAGATGCCGCATGAACTGCGCGACGGCGTTTGCGCTCGTGAACACGACCCACCCGAACGCCGACGTCCGCAGGTGGTCGATCGCCGTCGCCAGCTCGCGCGGGTCGTGCGAGGGCACGATCTCCAGCGTCGGCAGCTCGATCGCCTCGGCGCCCTCCGCCGCGAGCAAGCGTGACAGGTCGCTCGCCTGCTCGCGCGTGCGCGTCACCAGCACGCGCTTGCCGAAGAGCGGCCGCGTGTCGAACCAGCGGAACTCGTCGCGCAGCGCCGCTACTTCCCCGATGACCGTCACGGCCGGCGGCTCGATGCCGGCATCGCGCACCACATCCGCGATCGTCGCGAGCGTGCCAGTCACCGTGCGCTGGCGAGGCAGCGTGCCCCAGCCGATGACGGCGGCAGGCGTCGTCGCGGGGCGGCCGTTCTCGATCAGCCGCCGCGTGATTTCGGGCAGCCGCCCCGTACCCATCAGGAACACCAGCGTGTCGACGCCGGTCGCCAGGTGCGCCCAGTCGATGCTCGTGTCGTCCTTCGCCGGGTCCTCGTGGCCGGTGATCACGGCGAATGACGAGGCGATCGTGCGGTGCGTCACCGGGATGCCCGCGTAGGCGGGCACGGCGATAGCCGACGTGACGCCGGGCACCACCTCGAACGGGATGCCCGCGGCGATCAACGCCTCCGCCTCCTCGCCGCCGCGGCCGAAGACGAACGGGTCGCCCCCCTTCAGCCGCACGACGCGCAACCCCGCGCTCCCCTTCTCGACCAGCAGCGCATTGATCTCGTCCTGCGTCAGCGTGTGGCGGTCGGGCAGCTTGCCGGCGTAGATCAGCTCCGCGCCCGGCCGCACGTGCGAGAGCAGCGCCGGGTTCGCCAGCCGGTCGTAGACGACGCACTCCGCCCGCGCGAGACGCGCCGCGCCGCCGACGGTGATCAGATCCGGGTCGCCCGGCCCCGCGCCCACCAGCGAGACGAAGCCCAGCTTCCGCTCGCTCATTGCGCCGCCGCCTGCATGGCATCCGCCATGCGGGTGCCAAGCGCGCGGGCCGCGTCCAGCGCGGTGTCATCGTGCAGCGTGATAGTGTCGCTGGCGCGCGGCGTGCGGCCATCGCCCTGCGCGATCATCGCCTCGAAATGCAGTTCTGTGCCCCTCACGACGGCGTGCGCGCCGATCGGCGTCCGGCAACCGGCGCCGAGCCGCGCTAGGAACGCCCGCTCCGCCTCGACCGCGATCCGCGTCGCGCGATGCTCGATGCCCCCCACGAGCGCCAGCGCCTCCGCGTCCTCCGCGCGTACCTCGATGCCGAGCGCCGCCTGCCCCACCGCCGGCAGCATCTGCGCCGTCTCGAACACCTGCGCCGCCTTCGCTTCTAGCCCGAGGCGCGTGAGGCCGGCCATCGCCAGCATCGTGCCGTCGTACTCGCCCTCCTCCACCTTGCGGATGCGCGTGTCGACGTTGCCGCGGATCTCCGCCAGCACGATGTCGCCCCGCAGCGCGCGCAGCTGCACGCCGCGCCGCTCGCTGCCGGTGCCGATGCGCGCACCCGGCGGCAAGTCTGCGAGGCCGCGTCCATCGCGCGTCACCAGCGCATCGCGCACGTCGGCCCGCTCCGGTACGGCGCCAATGACGAGGCCGTCGGGCAGCTGCGGCGGCAGGTCCTTCAGGCTGTGCACGGCGATATCGATCTCCTTCGCGAAGAGGGCGTCTTCGATCGCCTTCGTGAACACACCCAGCCCGCCGATCTGCGACAGCGGCGCGCTCGAACGGTCGCCCTCCGTGTGGATCTCGCGCACGTCGATCAGAGCGCCAGGCGCGGCGGCGCGCAGGAGTTCGCGCACCAGCTCCACCTGCCGCAGCGACAGCTTGCTCCCCCGCGCCCCGATGACGAACGTGCGGCTCACTTGGCCCTCGCCCCGGCGGATGAGCGTACGGCGCGCGGATCGGCAAGCGCGGCCGTTGCCGCGCTCGTCGTTCTCCGCTCTGTGGTCGTAGCTTCCTGGTCCATCAATCCGATGCGCTATCCCTGCGTAACGGTTTCATCGTCAAGCCCGAACAGCGCGCGGGCCGGCTCGACGTAGCGCTCGCCCTCGCCGGGCGTCTTCAGCCGCGCCACCGGCGCGTGCAGCAGCTTCTTCACGATCGCCGACGTCATCGCCTCGACGCGCTTGCGGTCCGCCGCGCTCATCTTCGTCTTCGCCAGCGTCCGATCCAGCTCCGCGACGCGCACGCGCTCGGCATGCGCCCGAAGCGACGCCACCGTCGGCACGACCTCGAGCGAGTGCAGCCAGACGCCGAACCGCGCCACCTCCTCCTCGACGATCGCCTCCGCCTGCGCCAGCTCCTTCCGGCGCAGGTGCATGTTCTCTCGCGCGATCGCCTGCAGCGCGTCGATGTCGTGCAAGTGCACGCCCGGCACCTCGCACACCGCCGGGTCGACGTCGCGCGGCACGGCGATGTCGATCAGCAGCAGCGGCCGCGACGCCCGCCCGCGCATCGCCGCTTCGACCAGCGGGCGGTCGAAGAGGAAGTGCGGCGCCGCCGTCGACGTGATGACGATGTCCGCCTCGGCAACGGCGGAGAGCAGCCGCGCGAACGGCACCGTCGTGCCGCCCAGCTCCGCAGCCAACTCCTGCGCCCGGTCGGCGTTGCGGCTCGTGACGAGCATGCGCGAGACGCCGCTGCCGGCGAGCGTGCGCGCGGTCAGCTTGCCCGCCTCGCCCGCGCTCACAACAAGCGCCGTCTTGCCCGCGAGGTCGCCCAGCGTCTTTCGCGCGAGCGATACCGCCGTCGAGCTGACTGACATGGTGCCGCGGCCGATCTGCGTCTGCGAGCGCGCCTTTCGCCCGACGCGGATCGCCGTGTGGAACAGCCGCGACAGCGCGGGCGAGTGCGTGCCGGCGGCCGTCGCGGCGGTGAACGCGCCGCGCACCTGCCCCAGCACCTCCGACTCGCCGATCACCATCGATTCGATGCCAGCGGCCACGCGGAACAGGTGTCGCGCCGCCTCCTTGCCGCTCAGCGCGAAGAACGGCGCGCCTTCCATCGCCACCTCGCCCTTGATCTCGCTGAGCAGCGCCACGACCGGCCGCGGATCGCCGATGCCGCGCGCGCTCGCGAGATAGACCTCGGTGCGGTTGCAGGTCGAGAGCACGGCTGCCCCGGCGTAGTGCTCGCCCAGGCGCGCCAGGAGCTGCGGCAGCTCATCGGCGGCGAACGCGAAGTGCTCGCGCACCGCCACCGGCGCCGTCTTGTGCGAAATGCCCACGAGCGAGATCTGCATCGTCAGTCGCCGCTCCTCAGTTCACCGGGCGTCCGCCACGCCCACGGCTGTCAGCTCGATCCCCAGCCGCGAGAGCAGCCGCGCGCGCGCCTGGCCGTAGCGCCGTTGCGCCAGCATCACGCGCAGTTGCCCGTCGATCGCTTCCTGCCACGTGTCGTTGGCGATCTTCAGGCCGCGCTTCCGCACCTCGTTCCGCACGTCGGCCAGCAGATCCGCAAGCGCGGGCATGTCCTCGGTGAGATATGCGTCCAGTTCTTCGCGCAGCCGCCGCGCCAGCGCCGGGCTCGCACCCGATGTCGAGGCCGCGAGCGTGATCTTCCCCTTGCGGACCACCGACGGCAGGATGAAGTCGCAGTGCTTCGGGTCATCCGCCGCGTTCACCCAGATGCCGCGCTTCTGGCCCGCCGCCGCTACCTCGGCGTTGATGGCGCCGTCGTCCGTCGCCACCATGATGAACTCGTAGCCGCCGTCCAGGTCCGGCTCGCGGTACTCGCGCGCGACGTGGCGGATGCGCCCGGCGTCGGCGTGTTCGCGCAGCTCCGGCAGCAGCGACGGCGCCACGACCGTGATGTCCGCCTCGCCGTTCAGCAGCCCGCGCACCTTCTCCGCCGCGACGTGGCCGCCGCCGATGACGATCACGCGCCGTCCCTTCGTCTCCACGAAGATGGGATAGAGCGCCATTACGATGCTCCTCGCTCGCGTGCCTCGCTGCGAAGGCCGGCGGCGAGCACGCGCGCCAGCTGTTCGGTCGAAACGCCGCGGCGCCGCGCCTCCGGGAGCAGCAGCCCGGCGACTTCCACCCAGCCGATGCCGAAGCGCGCCCGCAGCAGCTTGTTGTGCCGCTGCAGTACGCGGATGGCGGCGCCGAAGTCGAGCCGCCAGTCCGCCGTGACCGACAGCGGCCGTGTGCGCCGCAGCGGCCGAACATCCACGACACGGAGGTCCGCCGGCAGCGCGATCGGCCGCGGCGCGGGCGGGAGGGTCTGGGCCAGCGTCCGCGCCGCCCTCGGCTCGCGCCGCTCGAGCGCGTGACGCCACTCGCGGACCGGGTCGCGCTGCACGCTCATACGCCCTCCGCCCGCTCGTACGCCCCGGCGATACCTAGCAGCACTTCATCCGCCAGCACCATGATCTGCTCGCACATCTCGATCGAGTCGATCTGCGACGTGCCCGACTTGGACAGCGCCTGCTTCGCCGACTGGTCCAGGCTGCGCCGGAAGAAGGTGAACGCGTGCATCGCCTGCGACAGCGTCATGCCGGCGCCCGCCAGTTCGGCGCCGTACTGTGCGCCCGTCGCCCGCGCCTCCACCAGCAGCGAGGTCTTGCGCCCGCGCTTCGCGACGTAATCGGCCACCAGTGCCATCAGTTGCCGGCCCAGCGGTCGCAGCTTCTCGCGCTGCGCCTCATCGACGTGCGAGTACCAGTCCGCGTTGCTGCCGCTGTGCAGCTGTCGCCGGATCCGCCGCGTCGCGAGGTCGCCGACCTCGGTGACGGGCTTGTGCCCGCGGCCGTTGAGAATGCTGTGCACGTCGCCTTCGGCGAAGCGGCGGTGCCCCCCGGGCGTCCGGAAGGTCCGCACCTGCCCCGCGTCAGCCCAGCGCCTCAGCGTCGACTCGTCGACGTTCAGCAGCCGGCACGCTTGCCCGAGCGTCAGCCAGCGGTCCGACGCGAATGCGGACGGCGGCGTGAGCGGGGGCTGGGTGGACGGGAATGTGGGCAAAGGTATGCAATCTCGATGCCGGTGCCGGACGTTGTATAGATTCTAGCATCACCGGCACTTGTGTCAATTGTCACAAACACAGATTTGCCGAGGTTGCGGACGGATACGTCAAGACCTCCGCGGGCGCCGCCCAGGCCCGACTCCGAACCTGTCGGACAGCACCGCCCGCCGCTAAGCTACCCGCATGAACGATCCGCTCGCCCGCAAAGCCGCAGCCGACCTCGTCATCGATCGCGCCGCCCAGCAACTGCGCATCCTGCTCGAAGAGGCTGCGAAGGCGCTGCGGCCGTTCCCGCCGTTCCCCGGCGCCTTCTTCACCAACGCCGTGGAGGTCAGCCTGGAGGGCGTCGAGCGCCCCGACCTGGGCTGCATCGTCGTAGCCGAGGACGGCACCCTCTACGAGCTGGAGATGAAGATCGACTTCGGAGAGGAGTTCGGCGACGTCATCGACCCGGTGCAGGCGCGCGATGAGACGCTCGCCAGGCTCGAAGACCTCCATCCGCGTGATTATGTCGTGCTGGCGTACAACGCGCTCGGCCAGCTCACGGAATTGCTGTTCGAACGCGGCGCCGACGCCTGATTCCCCCTGTCCCCTGCCCCCTGTCCCCTGAAGCCGATGCCGCCCCGGCATAGGGACCGTCAACAAGATCTTGCGGGCCTCCCCTATACAGTGCTATATATAAGTGTCGATATATACAAGGGACGCACTGCCCCGTACATCGACATTGGGAGGCACCAGATGCTGGACTTCACCGGATTCGCCGCCATCGACATCGCACGGGCTATGGAATCGGAGCACGAGCGCACCGCCGAGAGCCGCCAGTGGCTGCGGACGCTGCGCGACCTCCAGCGGCGCGAGCGCCAGGAGTCGGAGCGCGCGGCGCGGGTCCACGCGGCCACGCCCCGCGCCACGCTGACCGGCGCCCACACGCCTTGGATCTGATCCCCGTCGCGGCGCTACGCTTCCGCGGAGAGGTATCACGTTGTCGCTGAAGCACGCCCTGCTCGGCATCCTCGGCTACGGCCAGATGACCGGCTACGAGTTGAAGCAGTTCTTCGACTCGTCGGTCCAGCACTTCTGGAACGCCGAGCTCAGCCAGATCTACCCCACCCTGAAGTCGCTCGAAGAGGTCGGCTTCGTCGATATGCACGTCGAGGTCCAGCAGAACCGCCCCAACCGCAAGGTCTACGCCATCACAGAGCCGGGCCGCGACGAGTTCCTGCGCTGGGTGCGCGCGCCCCAGCAGCCCGCCGACCTGCGCGACCCCTTCCTGATCAAGGTCTTCTTCGGCACCCAGATCCCCATCGAAGACATACTCGTGCTGCTGCGGCGCCAGATGGAGGAGCAGCAGAAGGTGCTAGCCTTCTCCGAGACCGTCCTGCGCGACAAGATCCGCGACGGCGTTGAGCACTCCCATTCGACGCGCAACGGACTCTTCTGGACGCTCACGCTCGAACTGGCGATCGCCTACCGCCGCGCCTACATCGAGTGGTGCGAGAAGTCGATGCACCTGCTCGAAGAAAGCATCCTCGAGGGCGGCGGTACGGTGGACGCCGAGCCATCGCCCGGCGCGCAGGTGGCCGGCGCCTGCTAGCGTAGTGCTTCTAACACTTCTTTAGCTCGCTGGACAATCGTTCGGAGGAGCGGGAGTGCAGAGAGCGCAGCGCCCTCTGCCGGGGGTTCCGGGGGTGTCCCCCGGAAGTCTCTTCTCATCTCCGTGTTGCAGGGTACGCGCCAGCGGACACTGCCGTATGCGCGCCGGGTGCTCGTCCTTGCGGACAAACCGCAGTGTGTACGAACGCTGGATTTGGAAGGATTACATGACGCCGCGGCACGCGCACCGCCCCTACCGCGCGCGTTCCCGCAACGCGCCCGGCTGCGGCATCCCGTCGACGATCTCGCGCGGCTCGAGCTTGCGCTCGCACCACTTGTCCAGCGTCTCGCGCTCGTCCACGTACTCCATGCGCGGCACGGCGTAGCCGCACGACGTCTGCAGCTTCTCCACGTCGATGAAGAACGCCTGCCGCACGTACGGGTGCAGGTCGTCCGCGAACGCCGCCCGGTACTTCGCCAGGTCCGGATCATCCAGGTCGACGCGCCGTCCGCGCCCGAACAGCCGCACGATGCCCGCCGTCGGCTCGAAGCTGCACAGCATCAGCGTGATGCGGCCGTTCTCCTGCGTGTGCTTCGCCGTCTCATTGCCGCTGCCGGGGTAGTCCGTGTAGCCGACGAGGTTTGGCCCGAGCACGCGCAGCAGGCTTCGTCCCTTCGGCGACAGGTTCGGATAGCCGTCCCGAGGGTCAGACGGCGCCGTGGCCACGAAGAACAGGTGCTGTCGCTCGATGAACGCCTTCCGCTCGTCGTCGATGTGGTCGTGCCAGTCCGCCATGGCGGCGCCCCTCTTTCACTCGTGCCCCGGGTATGCGCCCAGCGTACCCGGTCAGGCCGGCGCGAATCAAAGCTCAGTTGATGGCAGTGCCCTTGCAGAACTGCTCCGGGTCGAAGCGGCAGCTATGCGCCTTGATGAAGCCGCGCACCCGGTCGTCCGTATAGTCGGAGGAGGCGAACGAATCGACCCGCGTCCAGCTGGCCAGCGCGATCGTGTCGGGCTCGAGATCCGGGTCGGGCGACATCACCACGCGCGCGCCCAGTGAGATCTCCTGGTCGACCAGGTCCTTCACCCGCTCGACCGTCGTCCGGCATCCGTCGCTCTCGCACCGATAGCCCAGGTACACGCCGGCGTGCTCCTCGATGTGAGGGATCGCCTCGCGCGGCACGGCGAAGTCATAGATGCCGAAATCCGGCGGGATCTTGAGCCGGTGCCCGCCCTCCAGCAGCACGGTGCCCTGCACCGGCAGGTGCATACCCGATGTGGGAGGATTCGAGGCGTAGCAGTCCGTCGAAACTTCGTCCGGCGCGCAGAACCGGATCGGGTGGGGCAGCGGGTACGCCTGCGTGTGCTGGCGGCCCTGCGATGGCACCCAGCGCCCAGGCAGCCGGTCGCTCTGATCCCGCTCTGCGCGCTCCGCCGCCAGCTCAGCCGCCGCCGCTGTCTTCGGGACGGGCGTCGTGGGCGTGCCCGTGCTGGCACCCGCGCTGGACGGCGTCGGGGCGGGCTTGCTCGCGGAACTCACGGCGCGCTCACCAAGGAACACGCCGCTGTACAGCACCAGGTTGGCCAGCACCAGCGCCAGCAACAGCGCCGGGAACATCAGCTTGGAGACTTGCATCGCCGGAGTATATCGGCACCGCTCCTTTGTCAGATGAGCCCCGCTGATTAGACTGCCAAGCGCATGACCCCGATCCGGCACCGTCTCTCACGATTCCTCGTCCGCACCTGGCCGCTGCTCCTCTCGCTGGCGATCGTCGCCGGCATGCCCGTGGCGCTCAGCCTCAACCGCCACGGCCGCGTCGCCGTCGAGGCCTCGCTCTTGCTGCCCGATATGGTGGTGCGCGTGCCGTTCATCCGCCCCGTCGAGCTGATCTCCGACGCGCCGTCGCGCGAGCGCGTCACCATCGACTACGAGAGCCGCAACGGCCCCCGCTCCATCGACGCCGATCTCTACATCCCCGCGCACGGCGCGAAGCACTCGGGCGTCGTCTTCTCGATGGGCGCGCCGCCGCTCAGCCTCGACGACCCCCGGCTCATCCGCATCGCTGAGGACTCCGCCCGCGCCGGCGTCGTCATGCTCGTGCCGTTCTCCGACCGCCTCGACGAGATGCGCATCGAGCCGGAGGAGATCGACGCGCTCGTCGCGGAGTTCCAGTACGTGCAGAGGCTGTCCCAGGTCGACCGCACGCGCGTCGGCTTCTTCGGCGCCAGCGTCGGCGGCTCGATTGCCCTCGTAGCCGCAGAGGACCCGCGCATCGCGGATGAGGTGGACCACGTCGTGTCATTCGGCAGCTACTTCGACGCGCTGGACACGTTCGGCGCCATCGCCACGCACCACATCCAGTACGGCGCTATCGGCCAGTCATGGACCCCGCAGTCGCACGCCGAGCGCGTGATCGCGCATCAGCTCATCGACCGGCTCGATGACCCTCACGACCAGGAGCTGCTTACGCGCGAGTTCATCGACTACGACGTGCCGACGCCGCAGGAGTTGGCGACGCTCACCCCGCTCGGCCGCAGCTCGTACGAATTCCTGACGAATCGCGACCCGGGCGCTGTGAGCCGGCTGATCAAGCGGCTGCCGCCGTCGACGATAGCGGAGCTGGATTACCTCTCGCCGCGCACCGGCCTCGACCGGATGAAGGCCGAGCTGTTCATCGTCCACGACCGCGCCGACCCCTACATCCCCTACACGGAGTCGCGGCGGCTCAAGGACGCGCTGGCGGGCCGCAGCACACCGCGCGCGCACTTCGACGAACTGCGGCTCTTCGAGCACGTCGAGCCGAAGCTGAACCAGGAGCCCGACATCATCGCGCTCGACAGCACGCGGCTGCTCTTCCGCCTCTATCAGCTGCTGTTGCGCTGGGACTGAACTCTGCGCGACCTCGCGCAGATCAGCTACGACCGCCAGCCGGCACAACCGGGCGAGCCCCTCTCCACGGCGTGGAGAGGGGTGGCCGAAGGCCGGGGTGAGGTGCCGCATCCGCCGCTGCGCCGCGCGTCCGGGGGGCTCACCTCTGGCTCACCACCACAGTTCTAGTCTTCGACCATCGCCTGCGAGACGAGGAACGCCTTCGCGTCTTCGACGCTGTTGAAGACGCGCGAGCCGAACGCGTCCAGCGCATCGACGATGTCGTCGTCCGCCCCCTCATCGTACGCCGCATCGACGATGCTGGCGCGGTCCACGCGCCCCATCGATGCGAACCCGTTCTCGATGTAGGGCGCGACTTTACTCCACTTGACGGCCATCGGTGCTCCTTATGTGCAATCGGGGGATCAGCGGGCATCCCGCAGCGCGGGCGCTTCGCCCGCAACCGCCTGCCGCGCCTCGGCGAAGTATAGCGGCCGCCCGCCCCGCGCGGAACCTGCGCCGGCTCGTCAGCCGTTGCTCGCCGACGTGATGTCCCGCCGCCGGTAGACGATGAACGCGATGCCGATGAACACAGCGATGTACACCGCCAGGATCAGCGTCGCCTCCGGGAGCGAGTTGGCGCCGCGCGATGCCAGCTGCCGCGCGCTCGGCCCGAAGCTGAAGCGCTGCAGCGCCGGCGGCAGCTGGTTCTGCGCGATGATCACATCGCGGTTCGCGTCAATCAGGTAGTTCGGCAGGTTCTTCCACGGCGAGCCGCCCAACCGCAGCAGGTTGCTGATCAGCGGCTCCAGGAAGGCCACCGCCAGCCCGACGCCGACGCCGGCCAGCGTCGACCGCCCGACCACCGCCGCGGCGAACGCCAGCGTCACGAACGGCGCCATCACGAACAGCGTGCGGCCAAGCGAGAAGATCTGCGCCTTCACGAACCCCGCCGTCACGAAGCCGAAGTCGGCGCCGCCATTCGTCGCCGTGATCAGCGCGCTGTACGCCAGCGCGACGGCCACGGCCAGCAGCGCGATCAGCACCACCAGCCCGAACACGACGATCAGCCGCGCAGTGATCAGCCGCAGCCGCCCGCTCGATGCCGTCGCCATCAGCCGCACCGTCCCCCACGCGTACTCGCTGCCCGCCGCCCCCGCCGCCAGCACGACGGCGAGCAGCGTGCCGAACGTGGCGATGATCTGCAGCGCGAACGGGACGCCCGCCTCCAGGAACAGCCCGCGACGCAGCTCCTCGTACGAGAACCGCCGCCCGCCTTCGAAGAAGCCGCCCGCGCGGCCGCTGACGCTCCAGAGCACCGAGTACAGCAGCACCACCAGTCCGACCGTCAGTGCTGCCACCACCCACGTCATCATCCGCTTGCGCAGCTTGAAGAACTCCGCCGCCATCAGCCGCTGCATGCTCATACGTCCGCCGCCTCGCCCGTCAGGTCCAAGAACACGCTCTCCAGCTCCACCTCCCACGGCGACAGCTCGGCAAGATACACGCCCTGCGTTGCCAGCACCTGGTTCAGCTCAGCCGCCTTCGCCACCGGCGCCTCCGCCCGCACAAAGCCGTCGATCCGCTCGACCGCCTCGACCCAGGGGATGCCGCCTAGCGCGCGGGCCAGCGCATCGTTGTCGGCCGCCTTGAGACGCAGGTACTGGCCGCGGCCCAGCAGCTCGGCCACCGTGCCCTGCGCCACCATCCGCCCCTTCTTGACGATCGCGACGCGGTCGCTGACCGCCTGCACCTCGTGCAGCAGGTGGCTGCAAAGAAAGACGCTGTGTCCCTCGCGCGCGAGCTGCGGGATCAGCTCGCGCACCTCGCGCGTGCCGGCGGGGTCGAGCCCGTTCGTCGGCTCGTCGAGGATGATCAGCTGCGGGTTGCCGAGCAGCGTCGAGCCGATGCCCAGCCGCTGCTTCATGCCCAGCGAGTATGTCTTGTAGGGGTCACGGCCGCGCTCGCGCAGCCCCACCAGCTCCAGCACCTCATCGATCCGCGCGTTCGAGATGCCGCCGAGCATGATCGCCAGCGCGCGCAGGTTGTCGTAGCCGGAGAGGTACGGGTAGAACGCCGGCGTCTCGATCACCGCGCCGATGTTGCGGAGGGCCGGCCACGGGTGCGTCGCCATGTCGCTGCCGAAGGCGATCGCCCGGCCGCGCGTCGGGCGCACGAGCCCCAGGATCATGCCGACGGTCGTGCTCTTGCCCGACCCATTCGGCCCGAGGAAGCTGAAGACCTCGCCCTCGAAGACCTGCAGGTCCATGTCCGCGACGGCCGTGATGCGGCCGTACTGCTTCCACAGCCCTTCGGTTCGGAGGATCTCGCGCCCATGAGACATCGTCGCTGCCATCTGGATCCATCTTAGCAGCAGCGGATCACGGGCGATGCACGGGCGGCGGCGTACTTGTTACAGACCGAATACGGGAGCGCCGGACGTGCCTGTGGGCGCAAGTGCGGGAGGTGGAATCGCAGATCGAGGGCGCAGCGGCGTCAACCAGCGCCGTTCCCGCTTGAAGCGGCACACGTTAGTTCGATATATTGGCCCGCCGGGCACAGAAGCCCGAGTTGCCATTCCCTGGTAGCTCAATGGTAGAGCAATCGGCTGTTAACCGATTGGTTGTAGGTTCGAGTCCTGCCCAGGGAGCCAAATTTCAGATTCGACAGTCGCCAACTCGGCGGCTGTTCTGTTCTCTAGCGAGCGAGTTGACACCAACGTTGACACCAACCGCTCTCGAATCACTCACCTCGTACGTTCTGTTCCGCTCCCTACCGATTCTTATTAGAGGGAGAAGGACATGGGCAAGAAATGGAGCAACGGTCGAGGCAGCGTCACCAAGCGCGCTGATGGCCGCTGGATGGCGCGCTACTACGACGTAGCGGGCAACAGACAAACCCTCTACGGCAAGCGGGAGGCGGAACTACAAGAGCGCCTTCGAGCGGCCCTCACCGAGCGGGATAACGGGGTCAAGCCCGTGCAGTTCCAGAAGCAGTCGCTCGGCGACTTCCTTGAGCAATGGATTGCCGACTACCGCGCGGGGGCGAAGAAATACAACACCGGCAGGGGTTACGAGTCCTACATTCGGACGCATATCAACCCCGCCCTCGGCCACATCCGGGTGTCCAAGCTAACGCCGCAGGATGTGCAGTCCTTCTACACGAAACTCCTCACCAAGAATGGGTTGTCATCGACAACGGTGCGGCACATTCACTCGTTGCTGCATCTGGCGCTCGGCACGGCGGTGGCTTGGGGACTCGCGCGCAGCAACGTCACAGACGTGGTCACCAGGCCGAAGCGCGCCGCGCACGAAATCATGCCGTTCTCTACCGACGAGGCGAAGCGACTACTCGGGGCCATCTCTGGTAATCCGCTCGAAGCGCTCTACGTCGTGGCAATCACCACCGGCATGCGGGAGGGCGAACTCATGGCGCTTCGATGGTCAGACGTTGAACTGAACGAGTCCGTCGCGCACGTCCGCAGGAATGTTGTTCGAGTGTCTGGTGGCGGGTTCCGCTTCGAGGAGCCGAAGAGCGCGAGCGGCACACGAGACATCAAGCTGGGGACGATGGCAATTGAGGCGCTGCAACAGCATCGAAGACGACAGAACGAGGAGCGCCTTCGTTGCGGTGAACGATGGGACGCGCTTGACCTTGTTTTTCCGAATAGGGTTGGAAGGCCGCTCGACGCGACGAATGTCCTTCGCCAGTATCGTACGTTGCTTGCCAGCGCTGGCCTTCGGCGTATTCGCTTTCAAGACCTTCGTCACACCTTCGCGACCTTTCAGATGCAGTTCAAGACGCCGATAAAGGTCGTGGCAGCGATGCTCGGCCACAGCAACCCGCAAGTCACGATGAACACATACCAGCATGCCGCTACCGACCTGCAAGACGAGGCCGTGGCTCGAATGGACAAGTTGCTGGCAGGGCAAGGAGTCTAGAATGACAATCATCACCCACAGACCTGGCCTCAATGGGGCAGCGGCGCGCGAACAGTTGCTCACCGTCCCGCAGGTCATGCAGCGACTGCAACTCAGCCGTGCCCACGTCTACCGTCTCATGCAGCAGGGGAGGCTGAAGAGCACCACTGTGGGGCGAGCAAGACGCGTGAAGGAAAGCATGCTCAACGAATACTGCCGCTCCCTGCCCAATCTGATGAGCCATCCGCGTCCGAAGTATTGAGCGTTGGCACAGATGGAGAAGGTGGGAGTCGAACCCACATGAGCCCTGCGGCCCAAACTTCCCAGCCCGTGGGACGCCTGCGGCGCGTGAGATACCCGAACCCAGCAGCAGCGCATATACGCCGGGATTGCCTCTTCACTCGCTGATTTCCATTCTCGCGTCAGATTTGCGCCACCGAGAAACGTCTCGGCGAACGTCACGCGGACCCGCGCAGCTCGCGCTCGGGGCTTGTTGACTCTCGCGGCTCGCGCGGGCGGCCACCCGGCCATTTGCTGAGACTGTTACAATCGTGCCGAAATGGTCACAAAACGCAAGCGAACGACTACACCACGGGCCTCGACGAACGGTAGGCGCGCCCAGCCGACCACCCACCTGAAGTTCTCCCCAACCATCCTTGCGCGGCTAGGCGAGGAACTCATACCCGACCCCGACCAGGGGATAGTTGAGTTGGTGAAGAATGCCTACGACGCGGATGCCAAGCGGTGCGATGTCGTCCTTACCGACGTGGACCGCATTGGTGGCAGCATACAAATCAGCGATGACGGCGACGGCATGAGTAAAGATGACATCACGTCTGGCTGGCTCGTCATCGGAAAGTCAGCGAAGGACACGCGGGGATTGACGAGGCTGGGGCGCGCCCCTGTGGGCGACAAGGGACTTGGCAGACTGGCGGCGCTTCGCCTCGGGCGAACCACAGACCTTGAAACGAGGCCGCGAAAGGCACCAGGTTCGGTCCACCACGTGGCCATCGACTGGGGTAGATTCGACGACGCTAACACCGTGGAAGAAGTGCCACTCGTCATCGAGTCATCCTCTCAGAGCGCCGGTTGGAAACAAGGAACTAAGATACACATCGCGGACCTCACGGTGCAGTTGCGTAAGCGGGACGTACAACGGCTCGCCCGGTCGCTCGTGCTCTTGGCCGACCCATTCGCAACGGAAGCGGGCTTCCGACCACGCCTGCTGATTCCCGAGTACGAGGAACTCGAAGCCCTGGTGCAAGATGCGTACTTCAACTACGCGGACTTCAAGATTGAGGCCGAGTTGGATTCCAAAGGCAACGCGTCGGCCGTGGTGTTCGACGGGCGCGGCGTCGAACGGTGGAGAGCCACGCACCACGACTTGGCGGGCGTGCGCGAGCCTTACGACGCCCCGGCGGCACGCTTCGAGGCGTGGCTCTTTGTCCTCGACGCGGTCGGCTACACAAACCGTCCGGTTCGAGTGAACGAGGTCAAGCGGTGGCTGAATGTTGTTGGCGGAGTGCACATCTATCTCCGAGGTATACGAGTGCGCCCGTACGGCGACGAGGGTCACGACTGGCTCGATTTGAATCTCGCCAGGACCAGAAATCCCGAACTGCGTCCCAACACGCGCACCATCGTTGGCCGCGTCGTTCTTTCTGACCCCGGTGTGGAGCTACTGGAAAAGACCGACCGCAGCGGGTTTGTCGAGAATGAGCAGTTTGTCGCGCTACGGGGCTTCGTCCAGGACGCCATGGAATGGCTGGCATCGGAGCGCGTGCGTGAGCGGGAAGCCACGCGGGAAAGGAACAAGAGCCGCGCCACCGCGAGAACGCAGCGAGCGCAGAAGAGCCTCGACCACGTAATCGCCGTTTTGCCACCACGTTACCGCACTGAAATCGAGAAGGCCGTCGAGCGCGTATCGCGTGCGCAGTTCGCTCAAACACAGGACCTTCGCAGTGAAATACAGCTCTACCGGACGATGGCCACGATTGGCACGACGCTTGCAGTCTTTGCACACGATTCCGTCACACCGATTCACAACGTCAAGCAGAACCTCAAGTCGCTGCAGAAACGGATAAGGGAAGACGTGAAGGAATCGCGATACGCCCAACGGTTTGCACCGCTGTTCGCGACGGCGTCGTCTGCTACCACCACCATTGAAGGATTCGCCGCACTGCCCGTGCGTCTCTTGGAGAAAGAGAAGCGGCGCATCCGCGACTTGGACGTGAACTCCGTCGCTGAACGAATCGTCTCGCTCTTCCGTTACCTCGAATCGGATTACGATGCCAAGTTCACCGCTGAGGTCGCTGAGTCTTCCGTCTACGTCCGCGCGTCCGAAGCGGCCATCGAGTCAATCATAGTAAACCTCGTCACCAACGCGCTCACGGCACTGACATCCAAGGGCGCGAAAGCGAAGAACCGCGCGGTCGTCGTGCGCACCGAGGAAGCGGGCGACCGCGCCGTCATCCGCGTCCTCGATACTGGACCAGGCATTGCAATGAGATTGTCCGACATCTGGTTGCCGGGTCGAACCACGACTGAGCTGGGGAGTGGTATCGGACTGACAATCGTCAGAGACATCACAGTGGAGCTAGGTGGAGAAGTGGGTGCCCTGCCGAAAGGCGAACTGGGCGGCGCTGAAGTGTGGTCGAGTATCCCGAGGACGCCTACCAAGTGAACTCCGAGGCCGCTCCCCTACGTGTTGCCATTGTTGACGACAACAAGACGCGTCGAGACAGCCTCACGTTCACCCTGGAAGACGCGGGACTAAACCCGATTGCCATCGAAAGTACGTCGAGCCTCAGCGAGGCCGTGCGGACCATTCACGATTCCGCCGATGTCGCCGTGTGTGACCATCGGCTCTCCAAGAACGGCTATGCAGCCTTTACCGGCGCGGAACTGGTGGCCGCCCTCTACTCTGACGGCATACCAGCAATCCTAATCACCGCATTTCAGGACGATGACCTTTCCATTCGTGCCCACCGACAACAGATACCTCGATTGCTCGTCGGAGACGAGGTAGGAGACGCCGAGCTACTCAAGGTCGCCGTGGCGGCTGCAGTGGACGAGGTCGGCGCAAAGCGCGTACCGCCCGATAGGCAAACCCATACGTCGTTCGTGCGCGTGGAGTACATCGAAGAAGAGGCCGGTGACATAGTGGTCTATGCGTTTGTTCCGCAATGGAGCGAAGAGTCCGGCATCAAGTTTCCTCTGGAACTCATACCAGAGACGATACGCGACCAGGTCGTGCCAGGGACAAAGCTACTCGCAGAAGTCAACACGGGTGCCACTGACCGAAAGGATGTCTTCCTTACAAACTTCTCGCTGTCGCCCGAACCTGCCGAGGACGACAACCTTGCTTAGACTGGCCATCCTCGATGTGGGACATGGGACATCCATGGTCTTACAGTCGCAGCACGAGGTCATCGTCATCGATGCAGGCAGACGAGCTACGCTGCTCGAATACTTGGTCCACGCGGGTATCAGCGAAATCGCCCACGTCATCATCTCGCACGCCGACTCCGACCACCTCGACGGACTCACACACATGATGTTGAACAGTGAGTTCGCGATACGGGACGTTTACGTCAACCCGGACGCCACGAAAGCGTCGGACTCGTGGGATGAGTTTCGGCGCTCAGTTCGACTACGAAGGGAAGCAGGTGCCGCGCCAAGGATTCAAGGCATCGCCGCAGACACGACGATTCCCGTCGTAACACCAGGCTTGGCGATAGAGGTTCTGGCACCCGCCACCGAAGAGTGGCTCGGCGGTGTAGGGGGCGTGTCCCTCGGCGGCAAACGAATGGACAGCAACGCATTGTCGGCAGTTGTCCGTGTCGTTTTCGGAGACCATGACCTGTTGCTCGCTGGGGGTGACGCGGGCAAGCTGGCGTTTGATGCCTTGAATGAACGAGGTCGGTCAATACACGCTGAAGTGCTCGCATTTCCGCACCATGGTGGTCATCCCGGTACTGCAGACATGCAGGCTTTCGGCGAACTGGTGACAAGGATGGTGGACCCATGCTGGGTGGTATTTTCTACCGGCAGGGGCAGTCACGGGACTCCGCAACCCGAAATTGTTCAGGGCGTCCGACGCGCCGCTCCGCTTGCGCGCATAGCGTGCACGCAGCTATCGAAGAGGTGCGCAACCAAACTGGTCAAGCCAAGTGTGGCCGCTCACTTGGCGAGCATCCCCGCAATGGGACGAGTCCCTGGAAGTTGCTGCGCAGGCTCGATGGTTTGGACGATAGGCGACGATGGTGTCGAGGTATCGCCGCGCCGTGATGAGCACGAACGGTTCATTACAGCCGTCACGGAGAGTCCGCTTTGCCGGACTTGAGCAGACGCGAAAGCGGTTCATCTCTCGCGCTGCACGGCATAGTTGCAGACGCCGCTGCTTCGCTTGCCCAGGCCTGGCGCGTCGAGAGCGCCGTCTTACGGAACTGGGTTGAGAAGACCTGCGGCGCACCGACGAATACGGCGACCACCGCCGCATCTCTTCGGCGATGGACGCTTCCGGCCATCCTCGACGGGGCGATGCCAACCGCAGTTGCAGCCTCCATCGACCGCAACGAGAGACGAACGCAGGGAATCTTTTTCACGCCAGAGAGCACTGCGCTACGCATGGCTCGGAAGGCCAGCGTTTCAACAAACGATGTCTGCTTCGACCCAACCGTGGGCATCGGTTCGTTGTTGGTCGCGTTCGCATCAGCCTTGCCCGTTCGACGGACCTTTGAGCACACCCTGAGCCTGTGGAACGGGCGACTCGCCGGATACGACGTAGACCCGCACTTAGTCGCGCTAACCAAACTACGCATCCTCTCCCTTATCACCACGAAGGTTGGAGCGCCGTCGAAGATTCCTGCCGTCGAGCCGCTGCCGGGTGTCCGGGCGGGTGATGCACTCGAAGAGCCTTGGCCAGATTGGGGAGTTCTCTTGGCGAACCCGCCGTTCTCGCGGTCCGTCGTGGACGGAAGACTTACCTCTCACGCCGCGCTCTTCTTGGAGCGCATTTGTGATGCACTCCATGGGGAGCGGGAAGCTATTGTCCTGCTGCCTGACGTGATTCGATGTGGCACGCAGCACGCGGAACTCCGTCATCGCATCCGACGAGACTTACGGATAACGTGGGGCGCGCATCTGGGCCGCATTTGGTCTGACGCCGACATCGATGTGTTTGCTATGCGTCTCACCCAGAGCGGACGACAGCATGTTGGGTGGTGGGGTGATGTGCCGTTTTTCGGTGACGCGAGCGAACGACAGCGACTAAGCGCTGCTATCTCTGGCACGACGCTCGGCGAACTTTACACCGTTTCAGTGGGGTCAATCGTTCCCCATCGCCACGTTCCTGCAATGCGTGACCGCACCTACCCGTTCGTGCGGGCGTCCGACCTTCATCAACCGCTGCACCCCGCGAGGCTAGGGACTCTGAAGTGCAATTCTTCATCAGTAGTCAGCGGACCGTTCCTCGCGGTGGCTAGAACGTCGTCGCCGAACGATTCCACGCGAATCGTCGCGAGCATTGCTCCCTTAGCGAGGTCGTACGCAGTCGAGAATCACGTGCTGGTTATCAGTGGCCGTCCACTGAACGAATTGCGCAAACTCAGAACCCGCCTAGAGTCCGCAGCTATCAGAGAGTTGCTTGATACGCGGATTGGCTGTCGGCACATCACCGTTGGTGCCCTCAAGGACTTGCCGGTTGCGCGTGAGCGGAAAGCGGACGCACGTAAGACCCACACCCGAAGCCAACGGCGGTCAAGAGCTGTCGCTGGGCGCGCAACGTCATCCCTGTAAACTATGCGTCGTCCTAGTTCGCTGCCTCGTACACGCTGCTGCCACCGCCGTAGTACGAATCGTACACGTGCTGGTAAATGACATTGCACTTCTTCGCGAACAGCTCGGGCGTGTATGTCGCAGGCAACCGCTGGTCGAGCTGCTCTTCGATGGTGACCCAGACGCCCGCGCGTGACTGTTGGCGCTTGCGCCAGTCGAGCACTAGCTTCTCGCGCTTGAGCGAGGCGAGCAGGTCTTGGGCGACCTTCTTCACTTCCTGCTCTTCCTTCTTCGTCAGCGTCGGGTCGGGCTTCGTCAGCAGGTCGAAGATGGCGAGTTCTTCTTCGGTCAGGTTCTCGGCGATGTGTCGCTGCTCTTCTTCGGTGAGCTGGTGCGCGAACTCCATCAGCTGCTGAAAGAACTGCTCGATGTTCGCGCTGCCAGCGTTGTACTCGTCGATGAGTTCCTGGAACTTCTCTGCGTAGTCGATGCGCTGCTTGTTCTGTTCGACCATCTGCTTCAGCTTCGCACCGAGCTGGCCCTTCAGTTTCTCCGCCTGAACACGCTTGTGCCCTTTCTCGAAGGCGGCACGCAGCGCGTCAAAGTCGATGTTGCTTAGGTCCACGACACGGCTCGCGTCCCACTCACCACGCACGTCAGCGATGACATAGCCGCGCGTATCGATGGAGCGGTCGAGCAGGTCGCCGATGTCCCGCATGACCGGCGTGATGTCTGCCTGCGGTATGAGCGACCGTATCTGATTGGCGATGACCCAGAACAGCGTCCGCATGGCGCGATGTTCGTTGATGGCGGGGTCGGGCTGCACGGACCGATACAGCCGGTTGACCAGGCCAGCCAGCGCCAGATAGCGGTTCTTCGACTCGTCGTTGACCAGCACCGCATCGACAGCGTCGTTGACCAACTTCACGCGCTCGAATCCCTCGGCGCGGAGAATCGCGTTCGCGTCAACGTCGTGCTCGGTCAGGAACGCCCGTGTGTCCGCGATGGCGAGCGCCAGGTCGTTGACGAGCGCGTCCTTGTCCTTCACGGGCGTCTCGCCTTCGCCGAGGACGCCCGCGCCACCAGAGCCGTACACGGCGAGCGCCTTCTGCAAGTTTCTGAACACGCCGACGTAGTCAACGATGAGACCGTTGTTCTTGTCGGGGAACACGCGGTTAGCGCGGGCGATGGTCTGCATCAGCGTGTGGTTGCGCATCGGCTTGTCGAGGTAGATGGTCGAGCACGACGGCACGTCGAAGCCGGTCATCCACATGGCGCACACGAACACCAGGCGGAACGCATCGTCGGGGTCCTTGAACTTGTCCGCCATGTTCTCATTGAGCATCCGCTTTCGATGGGGCCTAATGTCCAGTCCCCTCTCATCGAGGTCCTCGACTTCGTTCTGGGCCTGCGACACAACCACGGCCATGTCCGTCTCGCGCATGAACGCGATGGTGCCCTGCAACTCTCCGCGCTCGTAGGGGTCGGTGGCGTTGCGGAGTTGATGTTCCAGCGTCGTGATGCGCTCGCGCCAGTAGCGGCTCACGCGGTCGTACATGCTCACGGCCATGGCCTTGTCGATGGAGACGACCATGCCCTTACCTCTGAACCCGCGCGATACGAAGTGTTCGATGATGTCCCTGGCGATGGCGTCGAGGCGGTCTTCTCGCGTGATGAGGTGGTACTCGCGCCCGAACTCACGGTCGAGTTTCTTCGTCTGGTCGTCGTCCAGTTCCGCCTTATCGAGCAGGTCTTCCATGTCCTCGTTGAGGTCGGCGTTCGTTAGTTGCAGTTCTGGGATGCGGTTCTCGTAGTACAGCGGAACCGTCGCACCGTCCTGGATGGACTGACGGAAATCGTAGACGCTGACGTAGTCACCGAAGACCTCGCGCGTCTTCTCTTCACCGACGACCAGCGGCGTGCCCGTGAACGCGATGAACGCCGCGTTCGGCAGCGCGTTCCGCATGTTGAGCGCGTAGGTATCGTACTGGCTGCGGTGCGCCTCGTCGGCGATGACGATGATGTCGGACCGCTCCGACAGCACTGGATAGGTCGCGCCCTGCTCGGTGTGGAACTTCTGGATGAGGGTGAAGATGTAGCGGTGGTCTTCGCGTAGCAGCTGCTTCAGTCCCTCGCCGGAGTCGGCGCGTATCTCATGCTCCGGCTCCGTCACGATGCCCGCTGATGCGAAGTTGCCGTATATCTGCTCGTCCAGCTCCTTGCGGTCGGTGAGGATGAGGAATGTGAAGTTCCCCGGCAGCTTGCGCAGCACCTTCTGCGCGAAGAACATCATCGAGAAACTCTTGCCGCTGCCCTGGGTGTGCCAGAAGACGCCCAGCTGTCCGTTGTGCTCGCGGATTTCTTGCAGGCGCTCGACCGCGTTGTTCACGCCGAGGTACTGGTGGTTCTTCGCCAGCACCTTGGCGATGCCGCCAGGGATAGCGCTGAAGAGCGTGAAGTTCTCGCCGATGTCGAGCAGTCGGCGCTTCTCGCAGGTGCCACGAATGATGGTGTCGAGCGAAACGATGCCCTCTTCGCCCTCGTCGTCTATCTTCTTCCATTCGGCGAAGTGTTCCCACAGTGACGTGATGGTGCCGAGGCGGCTCTCGCGGCCATTGGAGAGGATGACGAGCGCGTTGTACCAGAACAGTTGCGGCACGGTGTTGCGGTAGTCGCGCAGGTTGTTCTTGTAGGCGTCTTCCAGGCGCTTATGGCTCGCCTTCAGCTCGATGAAGACGAGCGGGATGCCGTTGACGAAACCGACGAGGTCGGCGCGGCGCGTGTACACATCGCCTGTCACCCAGAACTGCGACACCAGCAGGAAGTTGTTGTTCTCCGGCGCGGTCCAGTCGATGACGCGGGCGAGCAGCGCCTGTTCCTCGTCGTTCACGATGACCTTCACGCGCACGCCGTTCTTCAGCAGGTCGTAGACCTCGCGGTTCGCGTTCACGGGGCTGAGGGCGCTGCGGTCGCGCGTCAGTTCGTCGATGACGAGGTCGAGGGCCTGCGGCGGCAGCTCGGGGTTGAGCCGTTCGAGCGCGGGCCTCAGCCGCGAGACAAGCACAACGTCGCGCTTTCCCTCGCGCCCTAATGGATGACCGCCACCTGGCACGAACGTCTCGTCGTAGGCGTTGACGGTCTCCCAGCCGAGCGTGCCGAACAGCTCGATGCACGGCTGCTCGATGAGGTCGTCTTCGTTGAAGCCTCTCGGACTCACGCGCTCAACTCCCTCGTGTTGATGTCGAGGTTAGAGACACCCAGCTCACCTGAGATGAGGCGAGGCAGCAGCAGGTCGCGGGTTCGGCGGAGCACAGAGTTCTTGCCGAGCAGAGCGTTGAGTGCCATCCGAATGTCGCCGATGACTTCCTCGAATCGGTTCATCAGCGGCTCCGGCGGTAGCGCCACGTCGATTGCCGTCATTACGCCTGCGCTTGCGCTCTTCCGCGTTGTGCCGGTACTCGCGCCGGTCACGTAGTCCTGGTACCGCTCAGACAGCAGAAAGTAGAACAGGTAGTGAGGCCGGACAAGCGACGACGTGATAGAAAGCCGAATCAGGTAGGAGGCAAAAACCGCGTCAACGTCCGTCTCTACGATGCCCACCTTGCCGGGGTCGGCCATACGTATGACCACGATGTCGCCCTTCGATAGTCGGTACCTATCACGCTCTCTTTCACCGATGGGACAATAGGGCACCGAGTCCCATTCAATGTACGAGTTCTTGTTGATGTCCATACCGCGCAGGAACTTCGGCCCGACGACATCGGTGCTGGCCGACTCGGTATACCCGTATTGAGTAGTCACCAGCTGCGAAAGGTTCATGACCGACCATCCGCTGGGCACCGGTCCAAACGACGAGTCCACCATCTCGACGCCTTCGTGGCCGGGAAAGCGGTAGTTCACAAACCATTCGCCGTAGAGCAAGCGGGTCATCTCTTCGAGGACGACGATGCGCTGCGTGTTGTTTTCGATGAGGTCGTCGTATGCCTTGAGGACGGACGCGATTCGGCGCTGCACCTCGGTGGGCGGGATTGGGACCGGCAGCCTTGCCAACTCGCTTCCCCTAATCCCTGCGGCGGCTACCTGCATTACTAACGACTGCACTCGCCCCTTCCCGTCCGGCGAACTGAGGTAGTAGTAGAAGTAGTGCGGGTCGGCCTTCGCTGGGTCCAGCCGCACTCGTATCAGGTGGGACTCGAACGTCGTTGGCTCTGGGACAGCAAGCACTATCGAACACTTCCCGGCTCCTGACGCGATGAGTGATTGCCTAGCAAAGAGCAGGTCCCCCGCGCGCAGTCCGAATGAGGCCGCCTCGGACTCGGTGACCGGCACCCTGTCCATTTCCTGACCGTTCAGGCGACTGAACGCGAATAGCTCCCCCATGTTGACCATCTTCACGCCTGCACCGCGCACGCGTTTAGGCCGAGTGAGGCCGTTCCGCGATGGCTCCGCGTACAGCTCGCCGAAAGGTTGACTGGGCCACGTCATTTCCGTCATGCGGGTTCAAGTAGCAAGGCAATGTGCCCCGCGATTCGCTCTTCGAGTTCACGGGCTTCTTGGTTCAGCTTCTCCAACTCTTCACTGAGTTCTTCGAGTCGCTCGGAAAACTCAAACTCGTCCGGTGCTCGGTCGGCCACACCGACGTATCGCCCCGGATTGAGACTCCAGTCATGTGCCTCAATGTCCGCGAGCGTGACGGCTCGGCAAAGACCCGGAACGTCCGCATAGCGGGACTCCGGGAACTTCTCTTTGAGCATCTCGATGGAGAGGTCGGGGTCGTAGTGCTCGTCGTCGCCGTTGAACTCCGGTTCTTCACCTCGGTAGAGCCGCACGATGTTCGCCAAGAACTCGCCCTGCTCGGGAGTGAAGTCTCGGTGTGCTCGGTCGAGCTGTCGGTGGATATGTCGCGCATCGACAAAGAGCACCTTGTCGGCGCGGTCCGTGTCCTTCTTTCCTCTATCGAGGAACCACAGCGTCACTGGAAGCGCGACGGTGTAGAAGAAGTTGCCGCCAATCGCGAACATCGCATCGACCGCCCGGTCCTCAATGAGCTGACGGCGTATCTCCATCTCCGAGCCGCGCGCATCGCTCGCGGAGTTCGCCATCACGAACCCGGCGCGGCCTTTGTCGTTGAGCGCGCTGTAAAAGCCCTGTATCCACAAGTAGTTCGCGTTGTCGGCCTTCGGTACGCCGAAGACGAAGCGGCGGTCGTCCTTCACCCGCTCCTTGTCCACCTTGTCCACGTTGAACGGCGGATTCGCCATCGCGAAGTCGAACTTGCCGACACTCTCGTGGATGTCCTCGTAGTAGGAGTTGCCCTCTCGGATGTCGCCGGACAGCCCATGCACCGCCAGGTTCATCTTGCACAGGCGCACCGTCTCGGAGGTCTTCTCCTGGCCATACACGCTGATTTCGGCGTTGGGGTTGGCCTTGTGCCGCTCGACGAAGCGCGCGCTCTGTACGAACATGCCGCCGGAGCCGCACGCCGGGTCGAAGATGCGCCCGTGGAACGGCTCGATGACATCGACGATGAGTTTGACGATGGGCGTGGGCGTGAAGAACTCGCCGCCCTTCGCACCTTCAGCGGCGGCGAACTTGCTGAGGAAGTACTCGTAGATTTTCCCGAACACATCGCCCTTGATGTCCATCGGGATGCGGGCGAAGGTACGTATCAGTTCGACGAGCGTCGTGCTGTCGAGCAGGTTGTAGGTCTTCGGGAGAACGTCGCGCAGGTCGTCGTTGTCGGCCTCGATGGCGCGCATCGCATCGCTGATGGCCTTGCCGATGTCCGCGCCCTCGGGCAGCTTCTGCAACGTCGAGAAGCGCGCCTGCTCCGGCAGGTACAGCACGCCGCGCGCCTGGTAGTCCTTCGCGGTGATGGCGCGGCGTCCCGTCGCCTTGCCTTCCAGATCCGCCTGCGCAGTCGTGAACTTGTGGTCGGCGTACCGCAAGAAGATGAGGCCAAGGACGGGCACCGAATACTCGGACGAGCGCAGCTTGGAGTTGGCACGCAGCTCGTCCGCCGCGTCCCACAGCCGCTTTTCAAGGTCAGTGCTGTTGGCGACCATGTGGCTCCCCCACCGCCGTTAGTACATGAGTTCGGCCCGGTCTGGCGATTGTAACAGGATGCTTCACCCGCGAGGCAGCCTAGAAATGCCTCGTAAGCGCGTCAGGAGCCGATTCTGAGACCGTGAGGCTTCGCAGCGTGTCTGGGTACCCGTTGAAGCGTCAGCTTGTCGCCGAGCCGAACGGTCAGTCCGTTGAGACGACGACGGCCACCACCCACACCACCAATACGACCATGAGCACGGCCAACGCTATCGCGCCCCAGTTGATGGTCGGACCGGCGCGTTCGTAGGAAACGCGTCCGTAGCCATAGGTCGGCTCCGCCATGTGGGGGTGCACGGCGATGTGGCAATACTCGCAGAGCGTTGCGAGGTTGCTTTTCCGATGAGACCCGCCGCGCGCCTTCGGGACGATGTGGTGGACATGTAACGGCAGGTCGGTGCGGTCACAGTTGCGGCACTTCAGCCCATCGCGTCGTCGTACGTCGCGTGCACGCTCGTCCCAGTCCTCTGGGTAGCCATCCCATCGGTTCGGCGGTACGCACTCGGCGGATGTTGTAGTTGCTCTCTTTGTTTCCACCCTGGCGATTGGAGCGGGTTCCCTCATCGTCGATAGAGACTCCTTCTCGGACGGTCCGTCATCGCTGGGACTCGGCGAAATGGGCTTGAGTGATTCCCAGAACGGGCGGCTATGGTCTTCCTGCATCTTGAGCATCGCGAGGTACAGGTCAGGTTGAATGCGCCGGAACGCCGCGAGATTCTCAAAGTGCCGCTTTGATGCCTCGCTCGTTAGGTCGTGGTCTGCTTCATCGCTGCGAATGTACGCAACCCACGCGTGGTACGTCTCCGGGTCGGAACTCTTCCATGCATCCATCAGGTCGTGCCACGAATCGATGCCACGCTCGGCGAGGGTTCGCGCCAAGCGTTCCTCGCACTCGTCGCAGAACGACTGCGTCGGCGGGCACGCCCGGTCCCGGCACGAACGGCACGCGTATGTGTTCACCGCTCCATTCTATCCTTCCTATCCAACTGATGGCGCGAGGCGTCAATCGCGGTCGCTATCGTCGGTCGGCATCAGGACAGTGCAACCGAGAGTGCTTCGAGCGTGAAGTCGTACTTCCGGGAGAAATCGCTGAACGGGAACTTCAAGCCGCGCCTGAGTACTCCGGTCGCATCGATGGCCCGCCTCACGTCGATGAAGAACATCCCGGCATCGACAACGAGCCACCCAACTTCATCCTGAATCTCAAACTTCAGGTGGCGTTCAGCTCGTTCGCCTGAGTAGAGGCGGCGCAGCCAGTGTTGATGGGCTGCGCCACTAAGTCCGATTTGAAATCGCTTGTCGTGCGGAAGGTCAGCCGAAATCTGGTGATAAGTGTGACTCTGGCCGTTGCGCACGTGGTCAAAGATGAACGCCAAGAGTTCTTGCCGCTCCGCGCCGCGATTGAGCAGCTTAAAGCCTGGATGGCGCGCTTGTCCCGGCATCTTGAGGAAGTAACGAGGCTGTTCGTGTTCGAGCGCCGATGCGACGGAGTCGAGAGCCGCGTCATCTCCGGTACATAGGCGCGACACCCACTCCAACAGGATGGTGGCTTGTAGCGCAAACATGAAATTGCCGCGACCGACGCGGTCACCGGGTGTGTTAGCTAAGCAGTCCCACGCCGACTCGAAGTCGTTGGTCAGGAACTCGTAGACGGTTTGCTCGTCGAGTACGTGGTGCGACATCACTCACTCCCGCGATGGATGACGGATAATACCCGCAGGTTAGTGCATCGCGCGTGGAGGCAAACATGGAGTCGTTTGAATACGCAGGCTATTGGTGGCTCCCAAGTGATGAAGGCACCAAGGTGCCAGGCACCGTGCGGTTCTCGCAGGAAGCAGGCATCGAGCAGAGCCTGCTCGGCTCATTCAAGCCGGTGGAACAGATGCTGACTTCGCCGGAGTACGAGCTGGTACTCGGCCTAACCGAAGAGGGCAAGGTGTTTACGCTCTTCGACTGCTTGGAGACGAACTCTCGGATGACCGCGCCGGGATTCGTCACCCAACGCCTTTATGCGCGACTTGCCTTCATGGGCGCGCATTTCAGTTCCACGGCGGGCATGCGCTTCACCAAGGCCACGACGCAGTACACCTATCTTGCGGACTGGGCAGGAGTTACTGGATTCACGCCCGAATGGGAAACAGAAGGCGGCCAGCTCGCGAAGTTTCACATGACGTACAGCTACCCCGACGAGGTGAAATCCAACACGAGCTACGGAGAACTTGCCCTCACGTACGGGTTTGAGTCCAAGGGAGACGTGCTGAGCGACATGGCCTTGCGTCAGTCAATCATGTTCCGCCTTCATTACACTGATGAAACCTCGATTGATGACGTGTTCACCAAGTTCGTGACGCCGATGCAGAACTTCCTGACCTTGGCAACGGGGTCGCCGAACGCCGTCGTTGAACTCGTGGTGTACTCACGAGCGAACGTCCGCGTGTCCAAGGACGGCTCGGACCGCCCGTTGCCAATCGAGGTGTTCTTTCAGCGCCTCTTCGACGAACCGACGCGTGAAAGACGACTCACACCCGACCGCCTTCTCTTCGCATTGTCCGACATCACGGCTGACTTTGACGCCGTCATGAAGTCATGGCTGGATGTCGCGAGCGAACTCAGCACGTTCTTCGGACTGCTGTTCGGGTTTCGTTATGCGCCGTTCACGTATGTACAACAGCGGTTCCTGAATGTCGCGCAAGCGGTCGAGACGTACCATCGCGCACGCAAGCACGGGTCGGTGATGGACCAGGCTGAGTTTGACTCGATACTCGAAGCCGTCGTAGCAGCAACGCCAGAGCCTCGGCGAGACTGGCTCAAACAGCGCCTTCAACACGGCAACGAGCCAAGCCTTCGTCGGCGCGTACGGGAGCTGTACAACAGCGCGAAGGATGTGATGGAGCCTGTCGCAGAAACGGAGAAGTTCGTCGCGACGGTCGTGAACACACGTAACTATCACACGCATTACAGCCCCGAACTGAAGGACATCGCAGCGACGGAACCGACCGACCTGATGTACCTGGTTGAGAAGCTCCGCATCCTCGCCGAGTCGTCGGTGCTGGAAGAAGTCGGTATCAATGGCGACCGGCGATTGCAGTTGTTCAAGCGGAACCGAAACTACAACTGGGTGTGCTCGCTGCCGCTGAATCCCTAGCGGAGATGGCGTAGCATCCCGTTTGACTACGACCAGTCCGCGACTCGCGATGAACTGATGTGGCGCGCACCGGGTCTTGCCAGTCTCCGCAGACACAAGCCCTCCGGGAAGCGATTCCTCCGAGCCGATTTTCTTATCGCGAAGCTAAGTGCTTAGTGGACGATGTACGGGTCAACTTCGAGAATCGTTAAGCAGAATCGGCTCTGCGTGGCAGGAAACAGCACTGTGAACGGTGTGCGGTCGGATTTCGAGGTGTCCGACCGACAGTCCCACCAGCTTCAAAAGTCAGGCCGCGCGGTGCCTATCGAGCGCCATCGCACCTTCGAAATCAAGCCATGACGCGAGGGTAACGAGAGTCGCCTGCTGAGATGATGGAGTCAGCGGAACGGTTCCCCGACCCGCGCGACCGGCTGAACGACTACCCAGACTACTCTGGGACAGGCTTTGGCACGCTCATGAGGGCGACTGGCTATCGGGCACCGATTCCGCGTACGGCCTCACCCGTTTCGGGAAGCTCGTGGCCGGTGGCCTAACGGCTGAAGCTCGAACCGGAATCCGAAGGATACGTCCGTCTTCCGCAGGAAGCGGACAAGTGTGATTGAGGGTCTTTAGAGGGTCTTTGGTAAGAGGGTCTTTGATAAGAGGGTCTATGTATCTGTACAACCTGAGACACCATCCCCTGTTTGGATGTGACACCATCCCCTGTTGCCCGGTGGCACACGGTAAAGTTGTGAATGTATCTAGCTTTTGGCACTTTACCCTGTTGCCCTGCGACACCACCATTACGCCACATCATCATCATGGAGTTCTTCAGCGTACGGGTTGTAGGCCGCGTTACCCCGCTTCGTTGCTACGAGATTTCGGGCGCGGTACTCCGGGCTGAAGTCGCCAGTCTTGAAGACGCGCCAGACCTCCTCGCCGGGTAGGTAGCCGTTCTTACCGTAGCTTCCGTCACGACGCCGTACCGTCCTCACGTCGAGAATCCCGTTGTCCTTTGCCCACTTCACGAGCCGCTTTGCCGTGCGTTGGGACACGGCCAACACGGAGGCAACTTGTTCGTAGGTCCGGAAGCTCCGGCACTTCTCGTAGGCAGCAGTACGGTCTTGCGCTTCTAGGCTATCGTGGATGGCGCTGTACCGGCCTAGCGTGTTGCGGATGATGAAGATAAGAAGGGGGTACAGCTTGATGGGGATGTTCGGTGCGATGAAGTCCTCAACGCACGTCGGCAACTCGAAGTAGGCTTTGGTACAGATGTCCGTGCCGAGCCCGCCCTTCACGAACTCCGGCTCGACTTCGAGCCAGTCTCGATTTGGCCCTGTGAGTTGGATGCCATGGCTGCGTAGCGTCTTCGCGTCCACGCGACCATAATCAAGCTTCTTCCACGTCGCCTCGTCGATAGGCGAAGGGCGGTTGAACCTCGCCTTGTAAGTCGGCTTGCAGGGCTGCGATTTCTCAACCTCGATGCCCTTTTCCGCCAGAGCTTGCCAACTGAAGTTCCCCGTGCCGAGTAGCTGCCAAATCTCCGGGCCTATGGCGTAGTGGTTGGGTGAGTCGGCAATACCGGCTGCATGACCGGGATTGGTAGACACTAGGATGCGGTCGCGTCTCAGGCTCGTGAAGATGTTGGTCACTGTAACGCGACTCAAGCCCCGCGTTTTGGGGTCGAGCGACTTGAAGCCAAAACGGTTCCCCATCTGACGCGCCGAAATGACTTCCCAGTTGCTTTCGTAGTGGCTGCGCCGTTGCTCCTCGGGCAGCCACCGCTGGCCGCCAACCATCCCCCGGCGGCCATAGTTGTTCCTCCACACATGCATGAGAACACGGAAGCCATCGTGGGTGATGTTCGGAAGCAACAGGTCAACGAAGCTGTTGGGTACTTTCATGAAGCTCCACGAGAACGCGACAGGTTCTCCCGGCTTTGGGATGTGCGTCTTCACGGTCGCCCCTCTGCGGTTGCGGGCCGTCCGGCGAGCGCGCCCTGTGGCGTCCAGTGCATCCGGTGCAAAGCGCGTTTGGCGGTCTTGGCGGCGGCTCTTGGGCGATGCGCCCGGACGTATGCCCGCTCGACGGGCGACACCTGCGCGATCCTTACCCGACGGCGTTCGAGGAGCATCTTCGAATGCACACGGCGAGCTGGGGACTTGCGGAACTGGTCGTTGTGTCTGTGTTTGCTCAGGCGTAGGCCGAGCGTTTGGGTTAGTCGCGGCTGAGGGTTCGCTACACGCGATACCGCGCGTCTGTAGGGTGCGCATTCTCTTACCTCCGTTGGTTCATGGTTGTTCTCCTGTGTTAAGCGAGTGGCCTGCGCCAAACGCTGATTGCTTTGACGGTTGCGCTGTCGGGTTTACATCACTCCTCCTGTCTCACGCGAGAACGCGGAACGTCACTACGCTAGGTCGGCGATTTCAGATGGGTGAATCTGAAACGAGTTCGGCGCTGGGCAGCGAACTCGACCGAACTCATTCTTCCTTCTCGGAAGCGCATCGTCTCCTGTGTGGAGGCTTCGCACCGTGCCGTTCGGGGGCCGGTTGAGGCTGACATCGCACCGGATGTCAGGCTCTTGATGCTTCGCCGTATTATACCAAATCGCGGGGGCACTCGCAACCCATGCGAGCGGGTTCCGCTTTTGGCAAAAAACGGAACGCCATCGAATCCGCACTCGCCCGCGCGGTCAAGAACAGGAGAAATCCGTCTCACCCGTGCCTGCGGGGTGAAGGCGCAAATGCAATTTCACCAACGGGGTGGACGAAGTGGCGACCTACTGGCCACCGTTATGGAACGGGTGCTCCTGCGCTGAAAACAGCACTATCGAAGAGCAACGCGCGCGGGTAGGATTGGCCCGCCACGTGCTTCACGAGGCATTAAGTACGAGCACCCGATGCCGCTACTTCCGACGGAATGTAGGTGCAGTGTTTGGGCGGGAAATGTAGCACCTGACGATGTGTACGTGCTGTCCCGCGAGTCGCGCCCGATTCGATTTTCACGGCAGATGGACGGGGTGTTGAAGTACCGTGCAACGTTTTTGAACGTGTGACCAGCACGAAACAACACTATCAGTATCTGCACTATCAGAGAACTACCCTTCGGCGCACGAACGTCGTCCTGTTCGCGGGCGATTTGTAGTGGCGGGAATCGGCCAGAAGACAGTACCTAGAAGAGCCATGGCCTGTAGGGCCTGAGAGCCTCCGCCGGACGGGTGTTGGGGAACATTTCTGGGGAATTTCGTCGCGGAACCAAGACACGCACTGAATAGATTCCGACTGGCGTCCGCACGCCCCGACCGCCGAAGGGTCAGGCGCGTGGTTACTGTTCGTCTAATCCCTCCAACCATAGGGCGTTCGTCTCGGCTCTCTGGGCTTCTTCCGTCCGTCCCAGCGACGCTAATACTCGTGCACGGCAGCGGTACGCCCACGAGTCGGCCCAGTGCAACTCAAGACTGCTGTCCGTTGCCACGAGCGCCTCGTCGAGCAGCCCCGCATCGAGCAAGCGTTCCACCCAGAGATGCAGCGTGCCCCGCCAATCCCGCCAGCGATACACGCCACCGACGACGGACATGACGCGGTGCGCCCGTGCTTGCGCTCGCTCAGTGTCCGCGTGGTTGGGCCGAAGCGTCAGGGCCTCGTCAAACGCATCGCGAGCAAGCGCGAAATAGGCGAGTTGCGTAAAGATATCGCCACGCTCGTAGAGAGTCTCCGCGTCGTGCGGCACTAACGAGAGCGAGACATCGACGGCAGTCAGTCTCGCCTTGAGGTCAAACCGGCTGTAGTTGTCGTAGCGCGGCAGCGCACTCCCTCCGTAATCTCCGGGTCAACCGACCAACCGCGCAGTGCCGCGCTCTCTCTCGACGTGTACTGCTCTTCGCGCCGCTTCGGGTCGTTCACCGTTTCCCCTCGCCCTTCTTGGGATGCCGCCCGAAGACACACCTGTTAGGGTCGTACTCCGGCGGGATGACATGGCGACAGTTTAGGCAGCGCACGTCTCGAATCTCGGTCGGAAGAAAGGACTCTAAACCGCCCCAGTTATTCCTAACGAACTCCACGCTTGTGCCAACAAGTGACTCGGCGTTGGTCGCCGCCGTGTAGTCCGGCTCGGCGCGTCGAAACAGATTGCCGTCCGCTGCGAGCACGAGCACTTCCTCACCCGTGTCGATGAACACCTGAACGATGGTGCCGCAGTCGATGACATCCACGATGACGCCCCGTTCGTTCGTGTCGATGTCTTCGTCTCCGCCGTGTGGACTCTCACTCCGCATCGACTTGTCCTCCTGAATACCCATGACAAATACAATTGCAGACCGAAGCCGGGTTCCCGCCTCTGCGACACCGGCACCCGAGCCATCCATGGGGTGGCTCGGAACTGGCATCGGGTTTGATGTACCAGCCGAGCCGTTGCGCTCTCTCCGAAGCGGTCAGAACCGGTGGGCCTACTTGATGAATTGTTCGCACAGCGTCACCTCCTGGCGGTGCCATAGAACGAGTCATCAACGAGAGAGCGCGCCGAGAGAAACAAGAGACGGCCCGTTAGGCCGTCCTGCCCAGCAGTTTTGCTCCTGAGAGCCTCATCGTCTTGGCACCGTGGCGTGGGCCGCTCGGTTGCCGGAAGCTTTCGCCTCACTCTTGATGACCTATTCAGTTGTTGGTTACAGCTTAGCTGGTCTTGCTTCGGTTGGCAAGTATGGGCTATAATGAGGGGATGGCTGGCAAGTCAACGGAACCGCTCGGCCTCTACACGCTTGACGAAGCGGCAGCGCAGCTAGGAATCAGTCGTCGCAGCGTGAACAGGCTCGTGGAAGACGGTGCGCTCAAGGTGGCACGGTTCGGTCATCGCACGGTGCGGGTGAGGCCATCAGCGTTAGACGAGTTGCTCAAGACGTTGGAGCAACGGAAGCCGGGAACCAGCGCGAAGAGACGCGACGGCTCCAGCCCGCGTAGTGCGGCGCTACGCACACGACCAGACCAACGCTTAGGGAAAGCGGTACCGCGCTAAGGGCGCGAGAGAAGCGCGCTGGTTGTCAAGCAGATGTTGCGCAATCGAGCGAGATGCGTTCACATGTTTGACACCAACGCTGACACCAACGGGGGGCGAAACAGGGCGACGAGACGAGACATCAGGAGACGGTGTCGAGTCTGAAACTGGTTCTCACGAAGCTGCAAGTATCGGCTGTTAACCGATTGGTTGTAGGTTCGAGTCCTGCCCAGGGAGCCATTTTGCCGACTCAGAGCGTCTCACGCTCTTGATGAACGTCATGGGTGCGGGGTTCGCACCTCAGCCCCGCGGGCCCTCTGCATTCCCCAGCACATGCTGCAACTCCTCGACTGACGCCGGCGCCGGCCGGCGCCCCCGGCCGATGCCAGCACCCAACCTCGGCCTCAATCGGGCGACCGCGCTGCGCGGCGCGAAGTCCCGCACCGATACTTGTGCGAGCCAGTCCGCCCGGCGCACGCCGCCGCGACGCCGCTCGCCCCCAGCTCGGAGGCCGCCATGCCGCGCATCTCACCGAGGCTCGCCACCGCTGTTATCGCCTGCGCGGCGTTGGCCACGGTCGGCGCAGGCGCACTGATCCTCACGCGCGACTCAGGCGGCCAGCGTGGTACAGGCAACCCGCCGACGTCTGCTATCGAACGGCCGAGCGCCGGCGACGGCCCCGATGATGCAGCGCGGCAGGTTGCTCAGCAGACCGCGTCTCCACCTGGGTCTTCATCTGGCCTGCCGCCCTGCCAAACCGCCACCGCAACCGACTGCGATCGCAGCCACCTGCAGGCGTCGGCGGGAGCTCACGGGTCGTCGGCGTGTACGGGCAATGGTCCGGCCATGATGGGTGCGTCGCCCATCGACCTCGAAGAGATCGCCTTCATCGAACCGATGGGGTTGATGATTGGCGGCCACGTCACCCCGATTGATCACGGCTACTTCTATATCAAAGGCGCGAGAGAGAATCCACCGCGTCAGGCCGCGGTGAAATCGCCTCTTCACGGCGTCGTCACGTCCATAGGCCGCACCGTCCGCCACGGCGGGCAGAATGGAGACTACGACGACTACGCATTGACCATCGAGGCCACGTGCACGTTTCGTGTTCGCTTCAGCAACCTGGTGAAGTTCGCCGGCCGCCTGCAGGACCACATAGGCGAGCTGCAACCCGGCCAGCAGACTACTGCCAACTACGAGGTCGCCGAGGGCGAACTCATCGGCTACACCGGTCTGCCGACGGCGTACGGCATCGATGTCTGGGTCGAAAACGACGACGCAACACTGACCGGCTTCGTCAATCCCGAGCAATACGTCACGGCCGAAGCCTGGAAATTGCACATGGCTGATCTGTTCGACTACACGAAGGAGCCGCTCAAGAGCCAGCTCCTGGCGTTGGACATGCGGGAGGCCTCCCCGCGCTGGGGCAAGATTGACTACGACATCGACGGCGCGCTGGTCGGGAGTTGGTTCAGGCAGGGAAGCGGAGGCTATCGCGGCCTGCAGCAGGGCAGTGAGGGGTACTGGGACGGACACCTCTCGGTCGTGTACGACGGGAACGACCCGGGCCAAATCGTTATCTCGATCGGCAACTACCAGGGGCACCCGCAGCAATTCGCGGCGATTGGCAACACGCCTGATCCGGCGGGCGTGAGTCCGGCGACAGGACTGGTGAAGTACCAGCTGGGCCAGATCATGAATTACCGCGGCGATACGGGTGAAGCCTGGGACCACATGTCGTACATCCCGCACATCAGGACCCGGGCCGGCGCCTCTGTCATCGGCACCGTGCTGATGCAGATGACCGCACCGCGCGAGCTCAAAGTAGAGATATTCCCGGGCAGGACGGCCGCCGACGTGGCAGGCTTCGACTCGGCCGCGCTGCTCTATGAACGCTAAGGAAGCCGCGTTTTCTCTGACGGCTGCTGTAGCAACACGCCAGGCTGCGTTCGCTCGCCATGCCAGACGCACGTCGGTATTGGTCCCTTCGGCACTCTGAATCGACGCGCCGCTCGTGCATGCTGTGTATGCGGTTCACCGATACGAGCGCGTCGCCGCTCACAGCCGGCGCGGCGACTCGAAGGAGGATCTCATGTGGTGGCAAGACTTGCTGTGGGGCTATTGGAATGGCGTCACCGCCTTGGTCCTACTGGTCGTCCACGTCTTCGGCGCCTGGGAGGGATTCCCGTTCTACAACGGCGCGCGGAGCGGCAACTGGTACGACCTCGGATTCCTGCTCGGCGCAGGCTCTCCGCTGCTGGGCGCCGCGTCCGGCCGAGCATCCCGCCAGCGCCCGCCGGCACGCGACTGATGCCGGCCTGACCAACCAGATGAGACGGTCGGCGAAGTCGTGGTGCGATGCGCCGCCACCACCCTACCCCTCGCCGATCGGCTCCTCATCCAGCACGAACTGCCGCACGAGCCGGTAGAAGCGCGCGTCGATTGGGCGGTTGTGGCCGATCACCTCCGCGAACGGCACCGGCACGATCTCCAGCCCCTGCGACGCCGTCAGCACGCCGCCACGCCCCTCGTGCAGCCACTCGACAGCCGTCGCGCCCATGCGCGTCGCCAGCACGCGGTCGAAGATCGACGGCGACCCCCCGCGCTGCACGTGCCCCAGCACCGTTACGCGCGCTTCCACGCCCGTCCGCGCCTCGATCGCCTCCGCGAGCCGCGTCCCGATGCCCCGCGTCGCCAGTTGCGGATGCCCGAACTGGTCGACCCGCCCGCCCGCGTCGATCGTCTCCGTTCCCTCGACGGTCGCGCCTTCCGCGATCACGACGATGCTGAAGCGCCGCGCGTCCATGCGCCGCTGCACGTGCTCCACCACGCCCTCGATCGTCACCGGCTGCTCCGGGATGATGATCAGGTCCGCGCCGCCGCCGACGCCGCCGACCATCGCCAGCCAGCCGGCGTCACGCCCCATCACCTCCACCACCATCACGCGCCGGTGCGACTCCGCCGTCGTGTGCAGGCGGTCCAGCGCGTCGCCCACCACCTGCGCGGCGGAGTCGAAGCCGATGCACCACTCCGTGTGCGGCACGTCATTATCGATCGTCTTCGGTATCCCGACGACCGCCGCGCCGCGCTCGGACAGCTTCGCCGAGACGCTGAGCGTGTCGTCGCCGCCGATCGTCGCGAGCGCGCCGATCCCATGGCGCCGCAGGTTCTCTTCGACCTGCCGCATCTCGTCCTCGCTCCGCGCCGGGTTCGTGCGCGACGAGCCCAGGATCGTGCCGCCCAGGTGCAGGATCCCAGCCGTGTTCGCCGAAGTGAGCGGCGCCACGTTGCCCGCGCCCAGCAGCCCCGCCCAGCCTTCGTGGATGCCCGTGACCTCGTGGCCGAGCATCGATGCCCGGTGGACGATCCCGCGGATGGCGGCGTTGAGCCCCGGGCAATCGCCCCCGCCGGTCAGCACGCCGATACGCATGTCGTCACCTCATCCAGTACTCAAGTCTTCCGGTTCGCCGTGCGGCGACGTTCCTGCAAGGATAGCTCCCGGCGCCCGTCATGTGGCTCACCGCTGACAGCGCGATAGAATGCGCACCGATATGCCTGAGCCTCACCCCACGCACCTCAATCCGACGCTCCCCTCCGCGGCCGACCGGCCGCAGCGCCCCAGCAAGCTCATGTCCGCGCGCGAGGCCGTCCGGCGCTTCGTGCACGACGGCGACAGCGTGTTCCTCGGCTACACCTCATGGGCCAACGCGCTCGAGTGGGAGATCGCCCGCCAGCGCAAGCGGCACCTCACGTCGGTCGCCACCATCGGCTCCATGCTGCTGCCGCTGATCGGCTGCGCCGACCGGCTCATCACCGCGTACGCGATGGGCGCGCAGTCGGAGTGGTTCAAGAGCCGCCTCCAGGCCGGCGAGTGGCAGATCGAGGACTACACCAACCAGTCGATCGCCCTGATGTTCATGGCGGGCGCGCTCGGCATCCCCTTCATGCCCA